>ERZ1048872.492-NODE-492-length-43002-cov-11.229888_pt1 | contig 43002 bp, 35 predicted proteins | sample MGYA00383100_ERZ1048872 | MGnify/ENA primary metagenome ERZ1048872 (study PRJEB29581, sample SAMEA5548370) | metagenome | biome: marine; feature: coastal; material: water | depth 50 m | study: Short-term variability in the microbial, nano- and picoplankton...
GAATAATGATCTATCAAAGAACGTTGAGAAATGTCATCCGGGCAACCGGAATCGGACTACACACTGGTGAGAAAGTATATTTAACCCTCCGACCTGCACCTGTTAATACCGGGGTCGTATTTATCAGAACTGATCTTGATGAAGCGATCGAAATACCGGCATTAACAGAATATGTAGGTGATACTACTCTGGCAACAACGATCACGAAAGACGGTCATGGCATTTCGACAATTGAACACCTGATGGCCGCTTTTAGTGGCTTAGGTATCGATAATGCTTTTGTTGAGGTCAGCGGTCCGGAAATGCCGATAATGGATGGCAGCGCCGCGACATTTGTCTTCCTGATACAGTCTGCTGGCATCGAAAACCAGTCGGCACATAAAAAGTTTCTGAAAATCAAAAAGAAAATTGAAGTCAGCGACCCAAATGCTGGTGCTTGGTCTGCAAAAATCGAACCTTTCAATGGGTTTAAGGTGTCGCATACGATTGTTTACGACAACCCTGTCATCAAGGAGCAGCGAGCCAGCATCAATTTTTCAACGACCTCCTTTGTAAAAGAAGTTAGTCGCGCTCGCACATTCGGTTTGATGCAAGATTTTGAACATCTACGCGAAAGAAATCTGGCTCAGGGCGGCAGCATGGATAATGCCGTCGTCGTAGACGAGTTCAGAGTGCTGAATGATGATGGTCTTCGACATGAGGACGAATTCGTCAGACATAAAATTCTCGATGCCATTGGTGACCTTTACGTTCTGGGGCACAGCATCATCGGTGAATTTACCGGTCATAAATCAGGTCACACAAGTAACCACGCGCTGCGGAGAGCTTTGTTGGAACAACAAGATGCGTGGGATATTGTGACCTTTGATAAGCCTGAAAAGCTGCCAATGTCCTACTCCACACCGGTTTTAGCTGAATAACAGCCGATAATAACCAGGAAGGTGACGTCAAGCTGGTGACGGACAAGTGCTAACTTTCACCGCGTTTGGAAAGCCTAATTAGCGCTTTGCGAAGAGGTTCATCTTCGATATATTGTGCGGTTTCGGCGATGAGGCGCGCTGTCTCTGGAGATGGAGCGATCGCAGATCTTTGGGGGGGCTCAGGCGGCCTGTAGTTGGGCGAGACAGTGACTCTAATTTGCTTGATTTGCAACACTTCCCTGCGATGATTTGATCCGGCCCCCGGCAGCGGCATTTGCTCCAATGAAACTTTTATCGCCTTTTGGCGATATTTCAGCCTAGTAGCCAGAGAGGCTGACGGAGTGATGAGGTGGAGTATTCCCTCAGAGAGCGAAGCAACGTAAACTTCACCGGGAAAGGTTTGCCTTAAAGCGTTTTGAAGTTGTATAAGGTCCTGTGATTTGGAAAATATTTTGTTCAGACGAGACCGAGGTCTGCTGAACATTTGGGCAGGATCTTTGAAGTATTTTGGTTTGCGGGCCATTTTGAGGGCTAAACCTGAATGATAAAAATAGATTCACAAAGTTTGACGATGCATCCGACTGGACATAATAACCGAATTTTATGAAATTCATCATAGTTGATAACCATTCCGGCAAAGCCAGATCATTTACGGCCAATGGTCTTCTTGTGGGTCTGACTTTTTTGAGTCTGATAGGTTTCCCGACTGCCGCTGGTTATCTGTCCTATCGCCACGGTATGGGTGAGGCTGCGCTGACGAATGAGATGGTGGGTAAATGGCGACTGGTGTTAAAGGATCAGGAGCGACAAATTGAAGATGCAAAACGCGATGCGGAGAACAATCTAGAAGCCTCGGCGCTGCGCTTGGCTCAATTGCAAGCTCGAATAGTCAGATTGGACGCTCTAGGTGAGCGACTTACCAATGTTGCCGGCATTGAGGAGGGCGAGTTCAATTTTTCAAGCCCGCCGCCGATGGGGGGGCCAGAAGTTGAAAATACCGCTGCCATGCGCGGGGCACCAGACTATCTAAGAGAATTGAGCCGTTTGGCCGATGACATCGAGAGTCGCGAGCAACAACTCAGTGTTCTCGAAACCTTATTTGTTAATCGAAAAATTGAAAACGAAGTATTTATTGCTGGTAGACCCGTACGAAAAGGCTGGATGTCTTCTAGGTTTGGCATGAGAGTTGACCCAATAACGGGTAAGAGGGCTTTCCACAACGGTGTTGATTTTGCCGGCAAACATGGTTCGGACGTGGTCGCTGTCGCCGCCGGGGTCGTTGTTTACGCAAACACCCGGAGTGGATACGGCAAAATGGTCGAAATTAACCATGGCCGAGGTTTCTCCACTCGCTACGGCCATCATGACAAGCTAAACGTTAAAGTTGGCGACATTGTCAAAAAAGGGCAGGTCATCGGCGAAATGGGCAGTAGCGGTCGTTCGACCGGCCCACACGTGCACTACGAGGTCTATAAAAATGGCCGGGTAGTTGATCCATCCTCCTATGTCCAACGCGCGAGCCGTTGACCATCACAACAAACGGGTAATCTTCAAAATCGGAGATGCCACCCTAATATAAGTCATACCAGATCTTTGAAAGACCACAAGGTATGGCCGACGCACTTCTATGTGACGGCGGAAAATAGAAAACCTTCACGTTTATTTGAAACAGGGCTTCCAACGGGAAGCAAAAGAGATAGCTGAAATGGCCCTTAAAATATTAAGCAAAGTGTTCGGAAGTAAGAACGAACGCGAACTCAAACGTATGCAGAAAGTTGTTAAGAAAATTAACAGCTACGAAGATAATCTCGAGTCGTTAAGCGACCAGCAGCTAAAAGACAAACGCGTGGAATTCCAGCAACGGATGGATGCTGGAGAAACTCTGGACGTTATATTGCCCGAGGCTTTTGCAACGGTAAGAGAAGCTGGCAGGCGTGCGCTTGGTCTTCGTATATTCGACGTCCAAATGATAGGCGGCGTCGTGTTACACGAGGGCAAAATTGCGGAAATGCGAACGGGTGAGGGTAAAACACTCGTTGCGACCCTCCCGCTCTATCTCAATGCGATATCCGGTAACGGCGTTCATCTGGTGACGGTTAATGATTATTTGGCTAAGTGGGGTGCCGAGTGGATGGGTGCGGTATTCCGCCAACTAGGCATGACTGTGGGTGTCGTCTACGCAGGACAGTCCGGTGACGAAAAGCATGCGGCTTACCAATGTGATGTCACTTATGGCACTAACAATGAATTCGGATTTGATTATCTGCGTGACAACATGGCGTTCAATGAAACCGAAAGAACGCAGCGTCCACTGAATTTTGCGATTGTTGATGAAGTGGATTCAATCCTGATTGATGAGGCGAGAACGCCTTTAATCATTTCAGGCGGGGTTGAAAATTCCTCTGAACTGTATCGAGCGATTAATCAAATTGCCCCACAGCTAAAGCGTCAGGAAAAGACCGCGGAAGATATTGAGAACGAGATTGAGCCGCCGGGGGATTTTTTCGTAGATGAAAAGCAGCGTGATGTTGAGCTCACAGAAGACGGTCACTTGTTAGTCGAAAGTTTATTGGTAAAGCACGGGCTGCTAAAAGAAGGCGACTCACTTTACGGCACAACGAATCTCACTTTGCTACATCACGTGCACTCGGCACTGAAAGCACACTGCCTGTTCCAAAAGGACGTTGAGTATATTGTGCAAGACAATGAAATCGTTATTGTTGACGAGCATACCGGGCGAACCATGCCAGGCAGAAGATGGTCCGGTGGTATCCATCAGGCGATAGAAGCGAAGGAAAATGTAGCAATTACAAATGAGAGTCAGACGCTGGCCTCGACTACTTTTCAAAACTACTTCCGTTTATACAACAAACTTGCCGGCATGACTGGCACGGCAGATACAGAAGCATTTGAATTCAAACAAATTTACGGCCTCGACGTTGTTGTAATCCCTACCAATATCGAGATGATACGGGATGACAAAAATGATCTGATGTTCCTGACACTTGCAGAAAAGTACGATGCTATTGTCGACGAGATTCAGGAATTTACCGGAAACGGTGCGCCGGTGCTGGTCGGTACTGCATCGGTTGAGTCTTCAGAAATTTTGTCGACGTTGCTGAAAAAGAAGAAAATCAAACACAACGTGTTGAATGCAAAGTTCCATGAGAAAGAAGCCGAAATTATCGCGCAGGCAGGCAGACCGGGAACGGTGACCATTGCCACAAACATGGCGGGTCGAGGTACAGATATTATTTTGGGCGGTAATTGGGAAATAGAGGCCGCGAAAATAAAAGCGCCTACCGATGATAAAATCGAGGCGCTCAAATCCGAATGGCAAGCCAGTCACGACGCCGTATTGGCAGCCGGTGGGCTGCATGTTCTCGGTACTGAACGTCACGAGAGTCGAAGAATTGACAATCAGTTAAGGGGTCGCGCCGGCAGACAAGGTGATCCGGGTGTGTCGCGTTTCTATTTATCTTTGGATGATAATCTGCTTCGGATATTTGCCTCAGACAAAGTCAAAGGACTCATGAAGTCATTGGGTATGGAAAAGGGCGAGGCGATAGAGCATCGCATGGTGAACAACGCCATCGAAAAAGCGCAAAGAAAAGTCGAAACCCGCAACTTCGATATTCGCAAACAGCTGCTTGAATACGACGACGTTGCAAATGATCAGCGCCAGATGATTTATGGGCAACGTAATGAATTGATGGCTACCAACGACGTCTCAGAAACGATCAATGCACTGTGGGATGATGTCGTTTCTGAGGTAATCAGTGGTTTTGTCCCACCTCAGAGTTTGGAGGAACAGTGGGATATACCCGGTCTTGAGGTGTCCCTCAGTACCGAATTTAATATCAAACTGCCAATTGCTAAGTGGTTGGAAGAAGATGACGACATGCATGAGGAATCAATGCGTGATCGTATTGTCTACGAGATCAAAGAAGATTACCGAAAGAAAGAAGAACAGATCGGCGATGATATTCGAATATTTGAAAAGCAGATTATGCTTCAGATTCTCGACACTCAGTGGAAAGAACACCTTGCCGCAATGGACTATTTGCGTCAGGGTATTAATCTTCGAGCCTATGCTCAGAAACAGCCTAAACAGGAATACAAGCGCGAATCATTCGAGCTGTTCGAAGAGCTGCTTCACAATGTAAAGTTTGAAGTCATTCGTTTTCTTGCGCGGGTTCAGTTTCAACCCTCGGACGATATTGATGCGATGGAACGCCAGCGCAGAGAAGCAGAAGCTAAAACTTCAATGAACTTCCAGAAAAGTGATGTCGGATCGATGGATTCATCTGAGCCTAACCCTGAGGCCGGAGCTCAGCAAGGCGGCACTCCTCAAGCCCCTTTCATTCGTCGCGAAAAGAAAGTCGGCCGCAACGAACCGTGTCCCTGTGGCTCTGGTAAGAAGTACAAATCGTGTCATGGAAAGTTGACATAGCAATCAGGGGGCAAAGAGTCCCGGAACAATAATTAGTCTAGGAGCTAAATCGTGGCGGTAGGTCATTTCTCTCGTGATTTTAATGTGGTGCCTGGCGTAAGACTATCGGCTTGTGGCTGTGGCATCAAAGCCAACACTGAAAATCAAGATGTTGCTGATTTAGTGCTCTTTGAGTTTGTCGAAACCACGATAACAGTTGGTATTTTTACTAAGAGTTTATTTGCTGCGGCACCGGTTGAGGTCGGCAAAAGACATCTGAGCGTGACTAACCCTACGCATTTTCTAGTGAATAGCGGCAATGCTAATGCCGGTGTTGGTGAGGCCGGTATCGGTGATGCTTTGGCTTGTTGCAAAGCGGTTTCACAGGTGGGTGGGGGTCGTCCCGAGGCGGTGATACCTTTTTCTACCGGAGTCATTGGAGAAAGGTTGCCAGTAGAGAAAATAACGGACGCGCTTGAGGAGTTGACTAAAGGCCTAGCGGAAGAGAATTGGCTAGAAGCTGCGCATGGCATTATGACAACTGATACTGAGCCAAAAATAGCAACGCGTCAGAGAACAATTAATGGCGAGCTGGTCACGGTTACCGGCATTGCCAAAGGCTCAGGGATGATACAGCCTAATATGGCGACGATGCTGAGTTACATCGCGAGCGATGTAACAGCAACAAAAGCAACGTTGAAAGCATGTCTTCTTGCGGCTGGTGATCGGTCGTTCAATCGGATCACAGTAGATAGTGATACTTCAACTAATGACTCGTGTATGTTGAGTGCAACGGGTGTGTCCTCTGTTGATATCGATGTTGATGAGCAAGCTTATGAGCAGTTTGTGCAGATGTTGAATGAGGTATGTCTTGAATTGGCGCAAGGAATCATCAGGGATGGTGAGGGCGCCACTAAATTTGTTGCAGTAGAAGTCGGCTCAAGCGAGTCCCGCTCAGATTCTTTGAGTATCGCCTACGCGATTGCGAATTCCCCATTGATGAAAACAGCGCTTTTCGCGAGCGACGCAAATTGGGGGCGTTTGGTCATGGCTATCGGCAAGGCACCGGTGGATATTGACGTCAACAAGCTTGATATATTTTTGGGCGATGTGCAGCTGATGAAAAAAGGCCAAAAAGCACAGGACTACACCGAAGAGGCGGGCAGCGAAGTCATGGCTAGAGAAGAAATTCTTATCAGAGTTGAACTCAATGCCGGAGACATTCGTGAAACTGTCTGGACCAGCGATCTGTCCCATGAGTATGTTCGAATTAATGCGGAATACAGAACCTAGGCTATGTATCTGGTTTCCTCAAGCTCGTCCTCCCTCACAGCTGCTTAGTCCTTTCTATAGCGTTCAAACCAAGCGAGAATATTGTCGACTTTGGCGATGAGTCGGGACGGTCTGCCTGCAATGCCGTGTGGTGAGTCCGGCACTCGTACCATTGCAGCGTCAATCTTTCGTAATTTCAGAGCCTGATAAAATTGCTCTGTTTCTGAAATAGGGGTTCTGCGATCAGCTTCGCCTGTCAGCAGCAACGTCGGCGTCGTTACCTGCCCCACGAGAGATAGCGGGGAGCGTTCCCAGTAGTGCTGGAAGTGTTCCCATGGCGGTCCGGGAAACTGGTGGTAAATTTGTCCAACAGAGGAATCTGCTGTCAGTGTTTTACTGATCCAGTTGATCACAGGTTTTGCTGCGGCAGCGGCATTAAATCTGTCTGTCAGTCCAATGGCATAGGCCGTCGCGATTCCACCGGCTGAACCGCCTGCGATAAAAAGGTTATCTTCATCAACAAACCCTTTGCTTATGACAGCGTCTACACCCGACATATGATCAGCAAAGTCCTCCTTGCTCGAATATTTGTATTGTAGAAGCAAAGCAAACCGTTCTCCGTAGGATGAGCTACCACGGTGATTGTCATAAAAAACAACGTAGCCAGCCGCTGCCATCAACTGTAGTTCTGCCGAGAAATAGGGGCCGTATGCAAGGTGAGGTCCGCCATGAATTTCAAGAATTAGCGGATATTTTTTTTCCGGATCGAAATTTGGCGGTAGAAGGTACCAGCCCTGAATTTCTTCGCCATCAAAAGATGACGCGTAGGTTATGTTGTGAACGGATGCAAGGTTTTTGTCCGCGAGGAGGTCGGTATTCAATTGAGTCGCCAAGACCTGTTTGTCAGAATCTTTTTTCATCACAACGATATCAGCAGGGCTGTCATGTTTGCCTGAGGTAAAAGCAATCGTGTCGTTGCCACCCAGATGATAGGTGCCGCTCAGGTATGGTCGGCCCAGTGATGTCCCGCTCAGACCTTCAACGACAATTTTTTTCAGCCCCTTAAGGTCAAACGTGGCTATCTTCCTTACTGCGCGCTGGTCGAATTGCGCATAGATCATGTTTTGGGTTCGAGACCAGAAAAGGTTACTCAATGACGCGTCAAGCGAACCTGAAAGCAATCTGCTCTCGGAACCATCTCTTTTCATAAGCTTTAATTGTGTGTTCTGGTAGGCGACTGGTTTTTTCGGAACGGCGAGGTAGGCAATATGGTTGTTGTCTTTAGAGAACCTTGGGTTGAATTCTGCTCCCTCACTGTTGGTGAGCTGGGAAAGATTGCGAGATTTCACATTCACGCTGAAAATATCACGCTCTCCGGATTCTAGTGGCCAGTTTTGATGCCGATTACTCGAAAATAAAATATTCCTGCTGTTTCGATCCCATTCGAGAGGTCCGCGATGATTGAACTCGCCATTGGTGATTTGTCTCGGTGTTCCGCCTTCCTCTGGTATAACAAAAATTTGCTCATACTCCGGCTCGACAATTCCGTTGCCGTCAAATTGGTAAGGGATCGTTTCAATGACCTTTACCGGCTCAGCCCAACTAGCACCTTTTGGTTTTTTTCTAGCTTTAGCGAGGATGCGCGTTTTTCCCTTAACGCTCATAGTAAAAGCAATCCGTCGTCCGTCGGGCGACCAGCTAATGTGTTTGGGTGAGTTGCGAAGGTTGGTGAGTAGTGCTGTTTGTCCAGTGTCCAGCCATCTAACATGAACTTGTGTGCTACCACTGGCTGATGAGATGTAGGCTAACCGGGTGCCATCCGCTGACCATCGTGGAGATGAATGATTGTTGGTATCTGAAACCAGTGGGCGATGGTTGTTGCCTTGAGCATCGACCTGCCATAGGCTGGAACGCGTTTTGTCGGTCATGATGTCATTAGAGCGTCGGACATAGACGACTGATCGACCATCAGGTGAGACCCTTGGATCGCTGGCGTATTCGAGGTCGAAGACATCTTCAGGCGTAAATAATGTGTTTTCAGCCGCGCTGATTTGAATTGTCAGTATCGTACTCACAAACATCGTGAACACTCGCGTGAAGTTTGTCATGCCTCTCTCCGTAAAATCGTTTGCCTAACAAAAGGGTTTTTATTTAGGTCCTGTGGCTACAAATAATCTCGCAGCTGCTTTTATGGTCGTCTCAGAGAATTGCAGCAGGGTCCTGAGCGAGCATTATCACATCCAGGTCTCCGTCGAGAAAGCTGCCTGTCCGGTAGCCGAGACAAGCCGCTATCAGAAGAAGACAAATCTGAAAATTTACGTGCAAAAGTGAGTCACAGGCTTAGGGTATCTGTATTTGGTTAGCCATTATAGGTATCAACGATTTTGACAGAATTTTCAACAACGCATTTGTCGCTTTCAGCGCGCTGTTCAGCGCAGACATGATCAGCACAACGACGCCGGTTGTGAGCTTAGAATTTGCCACGAACCCACCAATGGTTGCGAGTCGCCTTTGCTGCATGAATAAAAGAGCGATGTCGTGGCTGACGACAGTCGAAGATTAGGGCTAAGTTTGTAACCTGAAGTTCGCCTGATCCCGATTGGCGAACATACCTGTGATCATTAATCTGTCCTCAGGGTGATGTTGGTCACCAGTTTATGATTTTCTTCAAACGGAAACGCTCGTTGTTTCCATGTAACGGCAATGCAATAGTTAGTGCAGTTGATTCCGTAAGTTAAGAAGACTAGTCCCTATCAAGGTCTCTTGCAGTTGTATCATCGTGATCTGCATCCGAAGGTATGCTCCTGCGACCTTCTGCCCACTCTCCTAAATCAATCAGCTTACAGCGCTCGGAACAAAATGGCCTAAACTGGTTTGAGGTGTCCCATGGAACCTTGGTCTTACACATTGGACAGTCTACAGTCAGTCTGGTCATTGCGAATATTCCGTAGAATGATTAAATTCACCAGGTGCGTAACTCAACGTCCAATACAGAGCGTGTAAGCGCGACACTTCTTTCTCGAGAAGAGAGATGTCGCCATCGTTATTGATGACGTCGTCGGCATAGTCTAGCCTCTCTTGTCGAGTTGGCTGTTTTGCCATTATGGACTTTATCTGCGCCTCAGAATCGTTATCTCGCTGTATTGCTCTTTCCAATTGGGTCTCGGGTAAAACATCTACGACAAGGTTGCGATGAATGAGTGGATGCTGTCCGCGCCCGCTGGACAAACAAAGAATAGAGTAGGGTGAGGTCGATTGTGCGAGCTCTTCGATTAGTCGATTCATGATGGCGGGCACTGTAACTGATTCAAGCCACCTTAACTTATTGCTATTGCTGAAAACGAGTTCGCGCAGGCGCGCTCGATCAAGCGTTTTGTCTTTGTTGACTATCTCTACACCGAAGTAATCTATAATTTTGTTGTAAGCCTCAGTCTCTGGTTCCATCACCGTACGACTAGCGATATCAGCATCCGCGATGGTGATACCTAGTTTTGCGAAGTGATTTGATACTGCGGTTTTTCCACTACCGATTCCGCCGGTCAGGCCAATGACCAGTTTGGTTGTTGATGAACTCATATCATATGGATCTTAAGTGTGGTTTAACAAAAGTTATATAGCTGTAAATCTGAGATATATATCGGTTATCTCAGCACCCCAAACGAGCGATATCCATCCCGCAATGGCAAGGTAAGGGCCGAAGGGTATCGGTTTCGATTTGTCTCTGCCAAATACAATCAGAAGTCCCCCAACAACGGCGCCGGCGAGTGAAGAAAGAATAACAATCAGCGGTAATGACTGCCAGCCCATCCAGGCACCGAGTGCTGCGAGTAGTTTGAAATCGCCATACCCCATGCCATCATAGCCGCGAACGAGCCTGAACATTGTGTTTACCGACCAGAGGCTTAGGTAGCCCGCAATCGCTCCCCAGAACGCGTATTGAAAATGCACAATAATATCAAAAGCGTTTACGATTAAACCTAGCCACAACAGTGGCAAGGTAATGTTGTCAGGCAAAAATTGAGTGTCATAGTCAATGAGTGAAAGACAGATAAGTGACCAGGTCAGTAGGCAGCATGCAAGGCTTGTCGCAGTGAGTCCGTAGTTGTAAATCACTGCAGCCGTTAATACGCCGGTTAACGTTTCCACGACGGGATACCTCAGCGAGATGCCTGTTTTGCATGAGGAGCACTTTCCGCCTAGAAAGAAATAGCTGAGAATGGGGATGTTTTCCCAGGGTTTGATATCGTGGCGGCAATTGGGACATTGTGAGTTCGGGAAGACGAGATTAAAAGGTGCTGGGGAGCTGTCGGCAGGCGGCTTAGAACCTAGAAGTTCATGTGCCTGCTGATGCCAGTCTCTTTCCATCATAATGGGAAGTCTATGGGCGACAACATTCAGGAAGCTGCCAATAAGCATGCCGAAAATAAAACCGATGAAAGCGCTGATAACCGGAAATACCGAAAAGAAAAGAGATAGTTGTGTCGAGAGGTTATCTATCATCAGAGCTGTCTATTGCTGAGACAGATTCTTTTTGAGAAGCGGCGATGAACGAGCAGAGGCCTGCGGCCAGAATCCAGCTCTAATGGCCGCCAATTGCATCACCCATCGAGAAGATTGGTAGATACATCGCGATAATCAACCCGCCGATGACGACGCCAAGAAAAGACATAATAATCGGCTCCATCAAGCTCGTGAGTCCATCCACTGCGTTGTCCACCATGTCCTCATAGTAAGTTGCTGCCTTGTCTAGCATGCCGTCAAGGGCGCCGGATTCTTCTCCAATAGAAACCATCTGAATAACCATGTTGGGGAAGACCTCAGTTTGTTTCATAGAGTAGTTGAGTTGAATGCCGCTCGAAACATCATCTTTAATTTTCTTGATCGCATCGTAATAAACGATGTTACCTGCTGCACCCGATACGGACTCGAGAGCGTCAACCAATGGCACACCGGCAGCGAATGTTGTTGATAGCGTGCGTGCAAACCGGGCGACGCAGGATTTATCAAGTATGTCACCGATGATTGGAATTTTCAGCATGAATCGCTCTTGCGCATCCCGTGCTGCTTTTGACCGTTTAAGCACCTCTCTCCGAATGTACACAATTGCCGCGATAGCTGCAGCCACGAATAACCACCATTCTTGCATCCAGCGAGACATGTTGACCACCATCTGCGTGAATTCTGGTAGTTCAGCGCCAAAACCCGCAAAAATTTCCTCGAATTGAGGGACAACTTTGATGAGCAAAATTGAAGACACGATCCCCGCAACGATTAAAACTGAAATTGGATAGCTCATAGCGCTTTTTATTTTTGCTTTTAATGCCTCGGACTTCTCCATATAAGTCGCTAGGCGCTCGAGCATAGTTTCAAGTGCTCCGGATTGCTCACCTGCGTCAATCAAATTGCAATAGAGATCATTGAAGTGCTCTGGGTTCGCCTGAATGGCATGTGCGAATGAATTACCGGCAGAAACGTCATCGCGAATTTTGAGAATAAGGTTCTTCATCGAGGGGTTGTCGATACCATCGGCAACGATTTCGAATGACTGAACTAAGGGAACGCCAGCTTTCATCATGGTCGCGAGTTGGCGAGTGAACAGCGCAGTATCAGCGGGACCGATTTTTTGGCCCGCATTGAGCAATGCGCTCAGACCGCCGCCTTTCTTACTAACTTTTGTAGGGTTAATCCCCTGCTTGCGCAGTTCTGTTTTCGCAATATTGGCATTGCTGGTGGTAATTTCACCTTTGGTCTTTTTGCCTGATCTGTCAGTTCCTTCCCAAGCAAATACTGTACTGGCTGCAGCCATATTGATTCCTCTCGTTCACCAGTGCCTGTTCGGTGTGGTGATAATGCGCTGATACCAAAGGTAAGTATCAGATTAAGCTAAAGTTTTGTTGCTAACTCCCGTTGAGTAGCAAATTAAGCGATGTGTCTTGGGTCAGATCCTAAAACTAATGACCAGAAGTGACACGATCAACCTCCTCCAGACTTGTCAGTCCATTTTTTACTTTTACCATCGCCGACTCGAAAATATTTTTGAAGCCCGCTTTTGTACACACTTCAGCGATTTCAAGAGAGTTACCATCTTCCATGATGATTTTGGATATTTCAGGCGTAACTTTAACGACCTCGTAGATTCCAATACGGCCCTTGTAACCCCCTGAGCATCGATCGCAACCGCCGGGTCCATACACTTGTAGGCCAGCATCGACATCCTCTTCTGTAAAACCCTTCTCCATTAACGCAGCCTTGGGAATGTCGAGCTTTATTTTGCAATCGCAAAGCCGACGAGCCAGTCGCTGCGCCACGATGATATTGATCGAAGTGGCCAGATTGAACGCCGGCACACCCATATTTCTCAATCGAGTAATTGTTTCAGGAGCGCTATTGGTGTGTAAGGTTGACATCACCATGTGGCCTGTTTGTGCTGCTTTAATTGAAATGTTTGCGGTTTCAAGGTCTCGTATCTCACCGACCATGACGATGTCGGGATCTTGTCGCAAAAATGAACGCAGTGCTTCACCAAAATCTAGGCCAACCTTGTGATTGACGGGGCACTGGTTAATACCCTCGAGGTTTATTTCAACAGGATCTTCAGCTGTCGATATGTTCAATTCAGGTGTATTAAGGATATTAAGCCCGGTGTAAAGCGATACGGTTTTGCCACTTCCGGTAGGGCCAGTTACAAGGAACATACCCTGTGGTTTATTAAGTGCCTCTAGATACAGTGCTTTTTGATCTTCCTCGTAACCCAGGGCATCAATCCCCATTTTTGCGCTACTAGGGTCCAGAATTCGTAAACAGAGTTTTTCGCCAAATAACACAGGCAGTGTGTTTACCCGAAAATCAATTGCTTTTGATTTGGAAATTTTCAGTTTGATACGTCCATCTTGCGGCACCCTACGTTCAGAGATATCCATTTGGGACATTACTTTGAGGCGAGCGGCTATTCTGGGTGCGAGATTTACCGGGGGCCTTGCGACCTCATGTAGTACGCCGTCAGTTCTGAACCTTACCCGGTAGGATTTTTCAAATGGTTCGAAGTGCAGGTCAGACGAGTTACCTTTAATAGCATCCATCAGCATTTTGTTGATAAAACGAACGACCGGAGTATCGTCGGTTGCAGCATTGGCATCCTCTTCTTCGCTGCTACCACTTTCGTCAACGGCTTCGAGTTCCAAATCAACATCATCGCTGCCTAAATCTCCTAACCCGCCACTTTCCTGAGACTCAAGGTAGGCGTCAATGAAGGCTGTCAGCTTGTTTTCTTCAACCAACACTTCTTCCGTCGAAATGCCTGTTTGAAATTTTATCTCGTCTAATGCTTGACGATTGGTCGGATCGGAAACTGCGACGAACAGCCGATTGCCTCTGTGGAAAATTGGTATTGCGTGGTTCGCGCGAATCAGTTTTTCGTCGACTAAATTTTTTGGAATAACTTCAGGGTCAAGTGCAGAAAGGTCTAACAGAGGGGTGCCAAACTCCTCAGAGGCAGCATTGGCAATATCTTTCGGGCTCACTAATTTGCTCTGGACAAGGTGAGTTACGAAAGGAACCCGGGTTTTGGAGGCCTCTGCAGAAGCTGCTCTGGCCGCTGAGTTTTCCAGCAGGTTATCTTCGACCAGTCGCCTGGCAAGCCCGCTTAATTGCGTTGGGTTCGCAGCCATAATGGTTCCATCCAGCATGAATGAGCGCTTGAAAGTTTACATTTCAGGTGCGGGAGTGTCGATAGAAGACTGTAAGTTCTGTATCGAGATGACATCTTTTTGAAGCCCTAGTGTGACCCCGAAACCAAGAAAAAAGCGCCTCTCAGGGCTTACGGAGGTTAAAACAATGCGCGATAATAAAGGTAATTAGCGCTGTGATTGAGAAAAAGTGACAAAAATTGTCACTTTTGGACGGCTTACATTGTATGTCCAATGCCGCTGCGCGTCACAACAGCATTGTAAGTAGTTTGTAAGCCCGTAAAATGGTTTGGAATATGTTGGCATGCTTAATGCATTATCAATCGGTGTGACTGCACAACCAACATAACGATAACCAGACAGTCTTTTCAATCTTCATAAGGAGTTAGTCCAATGAATAAAAATATACAAAAGGGTTTTACGTTGATCGAATTGATGATTGTCGTTGCAATCATCGGTATTCTCGCTGCGGTTGCCTTGCCTGCTTACCAGGATTACATCAAGACAGCCAACATGACCAAGGTAAACTCGCACTACCAAGAAGCGGTTCGGCTGGCTCGTACCACCTATGTCAAAGGTAATACACAAACTGCGCTAGGTTTGACCTCTACAGTACCTGCAACGGCTGCGGACTGGATTGCTATCTTTAATCCTTCCGGCAATCTTGCGCCGGCTGGTGGCACGAACGCATATGCTGGCACCGCCGACAGCACGAACGGTGTTGTGGGTGTTGTATCAACCTCTGCAGCTGATGTGACTATCTCATTGCCTGCTTATCAGGACCTGACAGCAACATCGATCACTGTCGCTGCTGCTGATGCGCAGTAACATGATCCGTTAAGCACTCTCTAGATGAGGGTGCCGTCATCAAGAAAGCCCGGATGGTTTATGCCTGCCGGGTTTTTTTGTTTTCTCGCCTTACTGTTTTTTGATGACACTGTCTAAGCCGAATAATACTCCCACGAGTTGACTGGCCGGGTCGTTTCATCAATGATTGATCTGTGCCATGTGCGGGGTAAATAAGTCGCATGGCTGTTACTAAGCGCCAGCGTAGAGATTCAAATATGGTGAATTATATATCTGTTAGAAAGCGGCAAGCAGGTGTTTCGCTCATCGAGATGATGATAGCAGTGGCTATTGTTGGCGTAATTGGAACCATCGCGCTCCCTGTATACCAGGATTACATCGATACCTCTAAACGCACCGTGTTAATTCAAAACATGGAAAGTATCCGTTTATTTCAAGAAGAGCGCAGACTAGATCGCGGTACATACATTGCCGGTACTTACGATCACACAGATCCGAATGTATCGGGAGGATTAACTGAACTTATTGGGTGGGCACCTCGAACAGATATCGATGAGGTGACCTACGTTGTGGACAACATAACCACAACTGGATTCCGCATCACCGCAACCCACAGTGACGGCACTGTGGAAAGCAAGACCTACTAACCGCGTGTTGTTTGCTGTCAATGGAATTTGAATGGGTAGCCATTGGTCTCGGAGATGTCACATGGATATCGTTGGCATTCTTTCTCGGCTTCCTTGCTAAGCAGCTTGGTCTTCCGCCGCTAGTGGGTTTTCTCGCTACTGGTTTTATCCTGAAGTCTCAGGGCTTCGACAATGACATCCTCCTGCAGAAGCTTGCCGATATAGGTATTACCCTGCTGCTCTTCACTGTCGGTCTAAAGCTCAATCTCCAAACACTTTTGCGGCCGCAAGTGTGGGCCGTGACGGGCATTCACATGACTGTCGTCGTCGCGGTGTTTGGTTTGGCGATATATGGTCTGGCGTTAGCCGGTGTCACGCTCTTCTCTAGCTTGGACATACAAAGTGCTCTGCTGCTTGGCTTTGCACTGAGTTTTTCGAGTACGGTGTTTGTCGTCAAGGTGCTGGAAGAGCGCGGAGAGATGACCTCGCTTCATGGCCGTATTTCCATCGGTATTCTGCTGATGCAAGATGTGGCTGCCGTGATGTTTCTGGTCGTTTCGTCAGGCAAAGTGCCCTCCTATTGGGCGCTCAGTCTGCTGTTGCTTATTCCTCTGCGGCCACTACTACAGCAAATTCTCGTTCGCATCGGTCATGGAGAACTATTAATTCTTTACGGACTACTGCTTGCTCTGGGAGGCGCCGAAATATTTGAGTCCGTTGGGTTGAAGGGCGATCTTGGAGCATTAATATTCGGCGTGGTCATCGCCAGTCATCCAAAATCGGAAGAAATGGCTAAGGCCATGTTGAGCTTCAAGGACCTATTTTTGCTGGGTTTCTTTCTCTCGATTGGTGTGTCGAGTGACCTTTCATTAGAAACTTTCTGGATTGCTGTCGTAATTACGCCACTGATCTTTCTAAAATCTGCTTTGTTTTATGGTCTGTTGACGCATTATCAGCTAAGAGCTCGAACTTCGCTGCTAACGACTGCAAACCTGACAAATTTCAGCGAATTTGGTTTGATCGTGGTTGCTATCGGCGTGGCCAACGGATGGTTGCAAAAGGACTGGTTAATTGTCATTGCGATTGCGCTATCGCTATCGTTTATCATTGCCGCTGCTGTTAACGCTGTATCCCATAATTTGTATATTCGCTACATATCTGTGTGGAAACGTTTTCAGAAGAATGAGTTGATTCCCGACGACAAGTTACTAGACCTGGGTGGTGCGACGATAGCCATTGTTGGTATGGGAGGGGTCGGTACAGGCGCGTACGACACGATGCGCGAGCGTTATGGTGAAGCTGTTATTGGTGTCGACATTGATCCAGTGACGGCGAACAATCAGCGTGCGATCGGGCGAACTGTTTTAAGAGGGGATCCCAGCGATAGTGATTTCTGGGATCGTGTTCAGGCCTCTCACACTTTGGAGCTTGTGATGCTGACCCTGCCTAAATCGAACACAACCCTTGAGGTACTCGAACGATTACGTGAAGCGTCTTTCAAGGGAGAAGTCGCGGCAATCGCAAGGTACTCCGACGAGGTCCAAGCGCTCGAGGATGCAGGTGCCGCGACTGTTTTCAATATCTATACTGAATCCGGCGTGGGGTTTGCTACCCATGTGTCGAACGAATTGGTGATATCAGAAAGTGATGTGATGATTTAATCAACTCGTAAACAATGTGTCTGGTCGCGACTGAGAGGCTAGTAAGTTAAGACCGCGAGACGTAAAAAACACCTATGCATAGTGGCTTAAGGCCGAGTGGCTCTAAAAACAGGCAGCTTCGGTAGCAGTTTTTTACCCACCCAAGTCTGTGGCTCTGGCGTACCTGTTTTGACGTACGAAAGTGCAACAAGGTTCTGAAGATTCCATTGGACATTGAACCTCGCTGGTGCTGTGCCCGTGAACAGTAGTTGGTCTCCAATACTAATTTTAGTATCGGGCTCAGGTATGCAAAACGCGCCTTGTTTGTTGCGGTGGTAAAGAATGATGAGGGGTAAGTTTTCATCACGATTGGTATGGCTGAGTGTCAGATGCCTAATTAGTACATCGTCGCCTCTTCTAATTGTTTCCGTTACAGCTTGCGCATCGCTATCCCCGATAGTAACTGACCAGGTTTCCGGCAACTGATCAGGACAGATATGACGAAGCTCGTCTAAAAGAACGCTTGCCCAGGCATCGTTATGTGCACGTGCGAGGCTCAAAAATTCGTCGATCATTGGGTTTGTGAGCAGTGTTCTAATGTTTTTTGCGATAACGTTACTTGATTCCATCACAATGTCTGCTTTGGACTGACGGAAAAGGTCAGCGTTTGCCTGTTTGTTCTGTCGAATGATGACGAACAGGTCTGGGTTTAGCAGACGGGCCGTCACAATAATTGAGAGATTGTTTGAGTCGTCGTTGCTACCCGCAATAATGCCGATTGCGTCAGAAACGTTAGCCTCTGTGAGGGTGCTTACACCGGTGCCGTCACCGATGACTGCATTTTCCGGCATATCTGGTACTGACGAATTCGGTTCAATAATCTGAGCAGTCAAACCGTGATTAAGGAATTCCTCATAGATTGCCCGGCCGAATCTGCCATATCCGCAAATAATCCAACGGCCCTCGGCAATTTTAAGCTTCGATGGTAGTGGCTCATCCAAGGCTCTTCTAAACCATTCATTTAACGCGTATTGGTTTGGTGATTGTGCCGCCATCACGAGTTGTCTTGAAAAAGTTCGAAAAGGGTTAATGATGTGATCAGTACCAAATGACATCATGTTGTCTTCAACGCTGCTAGAGTCCGCTCGGCAGATGACATTGATGTCAGGGTTTATTACCTTCGCAGTGATGGCAATGTGAAGATTAATAGCATTATCATCTGTGAGTGCTACCACTGCCTTGCAGTAAGGGTTGCCAACGCCTGCCATCACTAACTTTTCAGGATCGGACGCGTCAGCACAAATACTTGGCACATCCATTGGAAGGTCATCAAGCAACAGAGCATCAAGCCGGTTCTGAGCAATGTCGATAACTGTTGCCTTAATAAATCGCCGGCGAAGGGAGCGGACAAGTTTTGTGCCCGTGTCGCCATGTCCAGCAATTAGAAAAAATGGTTCTCGTGCTTTTTTGACGCTAAGGCTAAATTGGTAGTCGAAAAAGGCTTTTTTGAGCGTCTCGTTCTGCAGCAAAGAGATCAGGCTGCCAACGGCGTATATCCATGTTGCAACGGTAATATAGACGAAGACGAGGGTCCACATTCTTTGAATATCGGTGAAGGGATAAGGGATTTCTCCGAACCCGATGGTGGTGCCCATGAATGTAACAAAGTAGAACGCATGAAAAAAATCCATGTGCCAGACATTGCCCTCGTCATCAAGACCGGGCAGCAGAGTTAAACCCAGAGTAGCCACTGCGTAAACGATAGAGAGCAGCAGCAGCGGGGGGCGCATGCGTCTGAGAATAAGAAATAAGACAGTATTCACGGCTGGTTACCCCGTAATTTGGCTAGCGACGTAACAACACCGTTTCAATCGTTAGAAGTGCGACAGAAATCATGTTTGCAATCACCGCGCCACCAGCAAGAGAAACGATACTTGCCATCGTGCTCGGCTCAAGTCCAAGTTCTGTCACGTAGTTGGCGTAACTCCAGACGCTCGCAGCGGCGACAAGTTGAATATCGGCGACGAGACTACTTGCGAGCAATACTGCCCCCATATGCGATCGGTCACCAAACTTGAGAATGGTTGCAACGGCATTGACGAAAATTGCAGCATAAAGCTCGTTTGGATGATGGTGAGCAGGATTATCAATATCGCCAATGAAGAAGCCGAAGTTTAATGTGAGAGCGAGAATGATAGTGAAAGCGAAAACAACTTTTTCCAGATTCATTTATGACTTAGCCTCATGGTCGTGCGTGGGTGACTGTCAGACAACGCGTTGTGAGTAGTTGTTGTGAAATGTTAGAGCGATCATTGTAGTAGGGATTGCGTGTATCTCAAACCAGTGTTTGAAAGATCGTTTGGGCAGCCTTTAAAAAATGCCGCTTGTTTTTCATGGAACACAGTGGGTTAATCAGTCAATGAATGGACAAAAAGCAGAAGGGGAAAATAATGGGTGAAACAATTCAATTAAAAGCCGCTGACGACGTAACCATCAGTGCTTATCTGGCTGTGCCCGACGGCGTCTCAAAGGGCGGCGTCGTTGTTATTCAGGAGATATTTGGCGTAAACAATCACATTCGTGAAGTCTGTGATGAATATGCCCGCGATGGATTTACTGCATTAGCCCCGGCGATCTTCGACCGCATACAACCTGGTGTGGAGTTGGGTTACGAGGGCGCGGATATGGAAAAGGGTATTGAACTGGCGCGAGGCAAGTTGCAAATTCCAAAGGCGATGCTCGATGTTCAAGCGGCGATTGATCATCTTGGCGCATCAGGTCCGGTCGCGATGGTGGGTTACTGCTTCGGTGGTCTGGTATGCTGGCTCAGCGCCGCCCAACTTTCAGGGCTCAGTTGCGTTTCTGGTTATTACGGCGGTGGCATTGCCGGCATGCTTGATTTGAATCCAAAGGTGCCAACAATGCTTCATTTTGGTGACAAAGATGCTCACATCCCATTGTCCGATGTCGATTTAATTAAAAATGCGCACAGCGATGTTTCTGTGTATGTATATGATGCTGATCATGGGTTTAATTGTGACCACAGGAGCAGCTTTAACGAAGCAGCCTCGCGGATCGCGAAGGAAAGGACACTGGAACTTTTCGAAACAAACTTGCGCTAGCGATCCGAGGGACGACACTCCGAGCACCGCTGTCTCGTGACTATCCCTCTTCGATCAAACGTAAGGAAAGGTCTACCGCATGCAGATGTTTTGTCAACGCGCCAACCGAGATGTACTGTACGCCAGTTTCGGCGATAGCGATAAGATCCTGCTCCGATTCGATGCCACCGGAGGCTTCGAGACTGATTTCCTTTTGAAGACTTTTGATTGCCGTTGTCATTTCCTCAGTAGAAAAGTTATCTAGCATAATCCAGTGTGGTTCTGCATCCACAGCCTCTGCAAACTCGAGTAAGTTTTCAACTTCGATTTCTATTCGACGATCAGGATAGAGATGCTTTGCTCGGTTAACCGCATTAGCGATTGATCCGCACGCCATGATGTGGTTTTCCTTGATAAGAAATGCATCAAACAGTCCCATTCTGTGATTAGACCCTCCGCCACAGGAGACAGCATATTTTTGAGCACGCCTCAGGCCTGGAATGGTCTTTCTCGTGTCGAGAAGTTGCGCCTCCGTGTGTGAAATCAGTTGGTTGTAATAGTGAGTTTGAGTTGCTGTAGCGGATAATGTTTGCAGAAAATTTAATGCGACGCGTTCGCCCGTGAGTATGCTTCTGGCGCAACCTTCAATAGTGAGTAACAGTTGATTGGCTTCGATTCTGTCTCCATCTTTGACCTGCCATAAAATGGTCAGCGATGGGTCAATTTGGAAGAAGACCTCATTAACCCAGGGGATCCCGCATACCGTTGCGTCGTCTCTGGAGATAACCTGAGCTTTGGCCTTCATTGCGTTATCAATCAGCTCAACTGTTACATCACCGGTACCCAGATCTTCCCTGATGGCGTTACTTACGGTTTGTTCAAGTTCTGAAAAGTAGTTTTTGTCTGTTTCTATCATGGTGTTGTGCATGTGTCAGATGAATTAATAATACTAAATTTACTCGTTCGAGAGTTGGCGAAGTGTCAACGTTCCGCCGCGTTGGGTGAATTCGACTTGTTTAAGTGCGCTCATGCCCAAAAGAATCGCTGGTGGAGGCATGCCCGGGTTGATGCTGGCGCTGACGCCGTACAGAGTAATATCACCTATTTTCAGCTGATCGAGAACCGTCGAGTACACAGTGATATTACCATTAGCGGTAGATGCAATGCTGGGCGCGCCCCGCCGAAGGCCATACTCCGAGGCCAATGCCGCGGGTATGACAACGTCGGTAGCCCCTGTGTCGAGCAAAAATTCCGCGGTTCGATTGTTTATTGTTCCGTTGACCAGATAGTGACCCTGCCGATTTCGCTCCAGCGTGACCTCCAGCGCTTGTGCCTTTTTCAGTGTTGAGGGTGATCGATTCGGGTTGCGTTGTTGCTCCTCTGCTTCTGAGAAAAACAGCGTTAGCAAGCCCATTCCTAGGATACAGGCTACTGCCATCATCCCCGTTCCCATTGTTTTCGTCTCCATATCAAAAGATTAACACATCTGAGTGTAAGCGAGTGAAGTGACTTGTTATCATGCGGGTCTCCCGGGAATTCTAGTTCGGTGATCGAAAGGATCAGTGATGGAAATTATCGACGGCAGACTGGACGTTGCCGAGCAACATTTATCAGAAAATTGTGATGGGCGTCCGAATGCCCGATTGGACCTAATTGTTATACATTGCATTAGTCTGCCCGCCGGTCATTTTGGTGGTGATTTTATTAGGGCGCTCTTTTGCAATCAGATTGATCATGCAAGCCACGCTGATTTTGATAGTTTGACGGGCATGCGCGTCTCGAGTCATTTACTTATTCGTCGAACCGGTCAAATACTGCAGTTTGTGCCTTTTCATCAAAGAGCGTGGCATGCCGGACAGTCGATTTTTGATGGCAGGAACGACTGTAATGACTTCTCTCTCGGGATAGAACTAGAAGGCACCGATGCGAGTGAGTTCAACGATATCCAATACGAGCGTTTGGGTGAAATTTGCAGATGTCTGGTAGACACCTACGCTATTCCCGAGAAAAATATTGTCGGACACAGTGACATCGCACCTGGTCGTAAAACGGATCCAGGCACCTGTTTTGATTGGGCACGGTTGCAGAGACTCATGGTCGCATAGTGATGGTTCAAAAGAACTCATGCCGTTTACTCGTCAGAATGTTGCTGCAAATCGTCGCGCTATTGGAAGGGCTCTCAATTGTTTCAGGACAGGCATTCGCAGCGGGATTCTACGAGGGTGTCGATGATTTGGGCAATCAGATCGTGCTCGAATCACCGGCGGTTAGAATCGTTTCGCTTGCGCCCCATTTGACCGAAATCCTGTTTGAACTCGGTGTGGGCGACAACATAATAGCGACGGTGAGTTATGCAGACTTCCCTGTGGAGGCAAAGCAAATTCCAAGGGTGGGTGACGCATTTTCGGTAAATGTTGAGCAGTTGGTCGCGATGCAGCCAGATATTATATTCGCCTGGGAGACCGGCGGGGCCAATAAATCACTCAAACGTCTTGAAAGTCTGGGTTTTACGATTTTCAGGAATGAAGCGCCGACGCTGGCGGGAATAGCCGATACGATAGAGCAAATAGCGGTGTTGGTTGGTAAAGCGGAAGCGGGACTGCTATTGAGTCATCAATATCGAGCGAGGATGGCTCAACTTGCAAGAGTGCCAGTCATTAACGGATCAACTGAGGTCAATTCGGCAAGAGTATTTTTCCAAATTTCTGATCAGGATCTCTACACTGTTAATGGCCAACATTTAATTGGTCAGGCGATCAAACTTTGCGGTGGAGAAAATCTGTTTGAGGGCGTACCGATATCTGTACCGCTTGCCAACTTGGAGTCAGTGCTAAGAGGCCAGCCAGATATAATTTTTATTACTCGTCTTCCTGCAACACCAGCGTCACCCTGGGAGGACCGATGGGGTCAGCTGCTTGGTGACCGCACGCAAATATTGCCCGTCGACCCTAATTTAATATCGCGCCCCAGTACAAGAATGTTGGATGGGGTGGAGTTTATGTGCAGCGCAATAAGAGGTGGTCGTCAAGTTATCGCCCATTGAGAGTTGTTTATTCTCCACGTCAGAGTAGAATTTCCATTAATCTCGGTTCCACACCGCTGGTGGCTCGGAACACCAAACAAGCATGAACAAAACCCCTGAATTGCGAAAAATGGTTAACCTTCGGCGGGCCAACTTTCGTAGAAATACCTAATCTAGAAATATTTTGGCCCGATTGAGGATATGTCGAGTCATAGCATGGAGAAGTAGATGGCTGTCGATACAAATATACCTGATTCTTCCGACAAAGAAGCCGTGGATATAAGTCCAAGGAAAGTTGATTCAGATCCTGTTGAGACCAAAGAATGGTTGGAAGCGATAAATTCCGTCATTGAGCAGGGAGGTGTTGAGAGAGCTCAGTACCTTCTCCAAAGACTCTCGTCGAAAGTGACTGAGACCGGTGCCCAGTTACCCTACGCAATTAATACACCTTACAGAAATACGATCCCCACAAGCCAAGAAACGAGGATGCCGGGCGACTTGTTCATGGAGCGGGGTATTAGATCGCTTATCCGCTGGAACGCGATGGCAATGGTCATGCGTGCCAATATGAAAGATGGGACGCTTGGCGGACACATCTCGAGCTTTCAATCTGCGGCTACTTTGTACGATGTCGGTTTTAACTATTTCTTCCGTGGACGCAGTGAAGAACACAAAGGCGATCTTGTTTACATTCAGGGTCACTGCGCGCCCGGTATCTATGCTAGATCCTTTCTTGAAGGAAATCTTGATGAAGAACAGCTAGATAAATTCAGGCAAGAAGTCGATGGCGATGGGCTATCCTCTTATCCTCATCCCTGGTTAATGCCGGACTACTGGCAGTTTCCAACAGTCTCAATGGGGCTCGGGCCGCTGCAGGCTATCTATCAAGCGCATACGATGAAGTACCTGCATAATCGAAATTTAAGCGATTCTGGTGACAGGAAAGTATGGTGTTTCACCGGTGATGGAGAAATGGATGAGCCCGAATCACAGGGCGCGATTGCTCTGGCTGGTCGAGAAAAATTAGATAACCTCATCTTCGTTGTCAATTGTAATCTGCAGCGACTTGATGGGCCCGTTAGGGGAAATGGAAAAATCATTCAAGAGCTTGAGGGAAGCTTCCGTGGCGCTGGCTGGAATGTCATAAAAGTGGTCTGGGGGCGTATGTGGGACCCACTGCTTGAGAAAGATAAACTTGGCCTCTTGCAGCAAAGGATGGATGAAGCGGTTGATGGTGAATATCAAAACTATAAGAGTCACGATGGTGCCTACACCCGTGAGCACTTTTTTGGGAAGTATCCTGAAACGCTGAAAATGGTAGAGGACCTCACCGATGATGATATATACAGACTAAATAGAGGTGGCCACGACCCTTACAAAGTGTTCGCAGCTTACGCCGCAGCATCGGCGCATAAAGGTCAGCCAACGGTAATTCTCGCTAAAACGGTCAAAGGCTACGGCATGGGACCGGCAGGTGAAGCCCAGAATATTACTCACTCGGTCAAGAAGCTTGAAATTGAGGCGCTGAAAAAGTTCCGTGATCGGTTTGATATACCGCTACCGGATTCTGATTTAGAGAAAGTGCCCTATTATCGACCACCAGCCGACAGTCCGGAAATGCGATATCTGCACGAGCGAAGGAAAGAGCTCGGCGGATCTTTGCCAAGTCGCAAACCAGACTTTGAGGCGCTGACTGTGCCGGGTGTCGATTCGCTCGAGTCAGTCACCAAGGGTACGGGCAAGCGGGAAATATCAACAACAATGGCTTTTGTTCGAATACTCTCCGCACTGATAAAGGACAAAGAAATAGGCAAACGAATTGTACCTATTGTACCCGATGAGGCCAGAACTTTTGGTATGGAAGGTATGTTCCGCCAGCTAGGTATTTACTCTTCAGCGGGACAGTTGTACGAGCCTTCCGACAGCAGCCAGGTCATGTACTACCGTGAAGATATTGACGGTCAGGTGATGGAAGAGGGTATTAATGAGGGCGGCGCATTTGCTGCCTGGTTGGCAGCGGCAACCTCGTACACAAATAATGACTATCCACTGATACCGTTCTACGTGTTCTACTCCATGTTTGGATTTCAGCGTGTGGGCGATCTATGTTGGGCAGCAGGTGATCTACAGGCAAGAGGTTTTCTCATTGGGGGTACAGCAGGACGAACGACTCTCAATGGAGAGGGTTTGCAGCATCAGGACGGTCACAGTCATATTCTCGCGGGCACGGTGCCCAACTGCGTAACTTATGATCCCACCTACGGCTACGAGTTGGCTGTAATCATTCAACACGGTTTGCAGGAAATGTACGTGGATATGAAAGCCAAGTACTACTACATCACCGTGATGAACGAAAACTATACTCAGCCAGCGATGCCAGATGGTTGCGAAGAAGGCATTATTAAAGGTATGTATCTGCTGAAGAAAAATAGTAAGAAAAGCAGTAGGAAGGTTGTGCAGTTGCTAGGTTCGGGCACTATTCTCCGCGAAGTGATAGAAGCTGCAGCGATTTTGAAAGCAGATTTTGATGTTGATGCTGACGTATGGAGTGCGACCAGTTTCAATGAACTGCGAAGAGAAGGCTTGACTGTTTCCCGTTGGAACATGTTGCACCCGGAAGAAACACCAAAGCAATCTTTTGTTGAGGAGTGCCTCGAGGGCACTCAGGGTCCAGTGGTTGCATCCACTGATTACATGAAGAGTTACGCAGACCAGATTCGGGAATTTATTTCGGGTACTTACACCGTACTCGGAACGGATGGCTTCGGTCGAAGCGATACAAGAGAAAGGCTGCGTCACTTTTTTGAGGTTGATCGCTATTTTATTGTCATTGCAGCGCTCACTGCCTTGGTTGATGACAATGTTGTCGACGTTGGCCAGGTCACCGCTGCAATCAAAAAATTTGGTATTGATCCAGAAAAAGTTAACCCCGCGCTCAGTTAAAGCAGGGGTGGGGTAGAGGCGAGCAAATAATATTGGCGCAGCTACATTCGCCATTTTGAATGGGAAGTTAAAGGATAATCGAGATATGGCCCTGCAAGTGCTGGTTCCTGATGTCGGCGATGCCGCCGAAGTTGAGATAATTGAAATTCTTGTATCTGTTGGCGACGTGATTGCCAAGGATGACTCCCTTGTCGTGCTGGAGTCAGATAAGGCCAGCATGGAAATACCGACACCCGAGAGCGGCAAGGTGATTTCAATCGCGGTGAAAGAAGGCGATACCGTTGATGAGGGCGCCCTGATTATTGAGCTGGAAGTCGAAACAGCTGTTGAACCTGCAAAGCAATCTGCCGCGAACGAAAAAGACACGTCTGAACCTGCTTCTGATCAAAGCCAAGAATCGAAGGTTGCACCAGAGGTTGGTCAAGTTGCGTCGGCTCGTTCTGAGTCTGTGCTGACAGAGCAGACGATCACCGTGCCCGACGTCGGCGGGGCTGATGAGGTGCTGGTAACCGATATTTTGATAAAAGTCGGCGATGTATTAGAAGCCGAAGACTCTCTCGTCGTTCTGGAATCAGACAAGGCGAGCATGGAAATACCCACGCCCGTTGCTGGTGAGGTGATCGAGCTTTTAGTGAAAGAGGGCGCTGAAGTGAAAGAAGGCGATGCGCTGGTCAGGCTCATGTCTGCCAACCACGCCTCGGGTCGCGGTGAAATCGGCAGCGCGGAGGCAGCTGAATCAAGCCCTGCAGTTGCAGAAGATGTTTCAGAGGAATCCATCTCAACGCCATCATCGCCAAGACCGCCATCAACGCTACAACCCACAGCAACATCAGCCACGACGGCGGAAACCAATGCTCGGGTTCATGCGGGTCCTGCTGTGAGAAAACAGGCGCGGGAGTACGGCGTTGATCTCGGGGAAGTCACACCTACCGGGCAGAAAGGCCGGATACTAAAGGAAGATATTCAGCACTTTGTTAAGCAACGTTTGAGTCAGACTACTGGTGGCAAGTCAGATGCCGAAGCATTAGGCGGAGGTATTCCTCCTATTCCAGATATCGATTTCTCAAGATTTGGTGCGGTAGAAATGGTGCCGCTCTCAAGAATCAGGAAAGCGAGTGCTAAAAATTTGCATAGAAGCTGGGTTAACTTACCCCATGTAACTCAGTTTGATGAAGCCGATATTACGGAGCTTGAAGCATTTAGAAAGACGCAAAACGCTGAGCTTGCCAACAGCGGTACAAAAATCACACCTCTGGCTTTTCTCGTCAAAGCCTGTGTGAACGCATTAATTAAATACCCACAATTTAATGCTTCAATCGAATCCAGTTTCGACCACATGATATACAAGCAGTACTACAACATTGGCGTTGCGGTCGAGACCCCCGATGGACTCGTTGTGCCTGTGATTAAGGACGCAGATAAAAAGGGCGTGATTGAGCTTGCGCAAGAAACTGCTGAACTTGCGGCCTTAGCACGAGAAAAGAAACTCCCGATGGATGCAATGCAGGGAGGCACCTTCTCGATATCAAGTCTTGGCGGCATTGGCGGCACTGCATTTACACCGATCGTGAATGCACCTGAAGTTGCGATCCTAGGGGTGTCCAAGTCGAAGATGGCGCCGGTGTACAACGGCAATGAATTTGAAGCTCGCAATATATTGCCGCTGTCGCTGTCTTACGATCATCGTGCCATCGACGGCGCAGAAGCAGCGCGCTTTACTGCCTACATCGCGCAGGTGCTTTCTGACCTCAAACGACTAATTTTGTAGGATTGAACTAACCTTTTTGCCAAAGAACTTCCTCTACGTTTTGTTCTCGGGCAATGTATCGGGCAAGCACAAACAAGTAATCTGAGAGTCGGTTAAGAAACTGCAAGCCTTCTGGGTTAGTCGATTGTTCGGGTTCATTCTGAAGTGTGACTAGGTCTCTTTCAGCACGCCGGCAAATGCTTCTTGCGAGATGGGCTTGAGCGATAAGCGCAGAGCCGCCCGGTAAAATGAAGTTTTCCAGTGGCTGCAAATGTTGATTTAGCGCATCCAGTTCCGTCTCGATTTTTTCAACGTGCGCTTGGGTAATTATCTGGTAACCCGGGATTGATATTTCGCCGCCCAGATCAAAAATCCTGTGCTGGCAACCACGCAAGAAGCCTGCCATCGGTGTGAGGCCAGGTTCGTTAGCGCTGATTAGCTGCTCGACAAGAAGACCAATCCAACTATTAAGTTCGTCAACACTGCCCATAGCGTGAACTCTGCTGTCGTCTTTGTTTATTCGGGAACCATCGCCAAGTCCTGTTTCTCCTTTGTCGCCGGTTCGTGTGTAAATTTTACTAAGTCTTTTTCCCATTTAACGTTCCTGAATGTAATCGCCCGTTCCAGCGGGCTTTTAAGCGTGGGTTCAAACCGATAGGTGAGATACTACCACTTGGTTAGAAATATTAGCCTGTGCAAGGTTACGTTTTGCAGTGTCTATCAATGTACCCATATTGGGAGGTCCGGTTTCAGCCTCACTTGCACAGATACTCATTGCGATGTCGGGCGTGAGAAAGCCGAGCGTCGTTTGAAAACTTTTTAGTCTCACACCGTCGTAAATACGCTGATAACACGCTGCGGTGCATTGCTCGATTGTCGGTTGCAGCAATACGAGCGCAAATAGTCCTTCTCCGAAATACGCAACGGTATCCATCGGCCGAACCAAGTGCCTCAGTTTGTCTGAAACGGCTATCACAAGCTCATTAGCAATGCGTTCCTCGTATTTTACGCTTAATTCCTGATAGTTGTTGATCGCGAGCATCAAAAGGCACACTGCTCCTCCTCTTGATGCGATCTGACGAATCGAGTCGTTCAACTTTTGCTCTGCATATTGTTTGTTGCCAAGTCCCGTAACGGGGTCGAGAAGTTGACCGTGCTGAAGTATGTCGCACCGATTCTGAAGCTGGCTAGTTTGGGTGCTTAGCGCGTTGATTTTTTCTGAGATGCGGGCACCCGCAAGCGTCATTTGTCGAATCATGACCTCGTCTTTTGCCGGGCACCACCCGTCAACGCATTGAGCGAATCCAAGTCGAACATCCTCTCTGCATGTTTTGTCCAATAGTAATGTATAGGAAAAGTGGTTTCGATCAGAGTCAATATCCTTGATTGCCTCGGCTAGCTCTACACCAGTCATATCTTCGAGTTCGGCTTCTATGATGACAACAAAGCCCGGGTTTTCCTCCAACAATTGAAGCGCCTCAACGGCGGAATAGCAGATCTTTTTATGCTTAAAAGCTGCGAGTGCGCCACTATAGAGTGTGATGTCGGCGTTTGGCTTTGATACGACGACGATCTGTTTACTTAACATGCGTTTCACTAAACCCGGGATTGAGGATGCTGATCGTGAATTGGATTGCAACGGGACAAATCGATTCTGGTATGCTTCTACAAAGTGAGTAAGTGTAATGAATACAAGAGGAAATAGACATGCCATCGTTCGACGCAGTATCAGAGGTTGATTTGCAGGAGCTCAATAATGCTGTGGACCAGGCTAACAGGGAGATTGGAACGCGATATGATTTTCGTGGTGTTGATGCGAAATACGTGAGAGTTGAAAACGAAGTCACGCTTACTGCGGAAGCTGAGATTCAGCTGGACCAAATGTTAGATGTTCTTCGAGCAAAGATGGTCGGTCGAAAAATTGATGTCAAAGTGCTTGAGGTCGGCGACCCGAGGCCTAGTGGTAAAGTGATTCATCAGCATGTTCTCGTGCGCCAAGGAATTAATACAGATCTGGCGCGGAAGATTGTCAAAATGATCAAGGACAAGAGGATGAAGGTTCAAGCCGCCATTCAGGGTGATAAAGTCCGGGTTACCGGCAAGAAAAGAGATGACCTTCAGCAGGTCATGGCGCTCATTCGCGAGAGTGACCTCGATATGCCGATTCAGTTTGATAACTACCGAGATTAACGAAGCTTATGCCTGCCGACAGGGACGCGACTGAGGAAATGAGCTGGCGCGAAGTGCTGGCCATCTACAAGCATCCCCGTGTAATAGCCATGGCTTTTTTGGGCTTCTCCGGTGGATTGCCATTTTTACTTGTTTTTTCCACGCTGACTGCTTGGTTGCGTGATGAGGAAGTCAGCAGAAGTGCGATAGGCTTCTTTGCCTGGATAGGTATTACGTACTCTATCAAAGTGTTTTGGGCACCAGTGGTCGATCGGTTAAGGCTACCGATATTGGGCAGATTAGGGCAGCGTAGGTCATGGATGCTAGCGGGTCAGATTGGTATTTCAGCGGGTCTTTTTGGTATGTCTTTGGTTGGTACTGCGGACTTGTTTTTGTTGTCGGCGTTCGCTTTGTTGGTCGCTTTTTCCTCGGCGACTCAGGACGTCGCGATAGATGCGTATCGTATTGAGGCGGTTACCGACCGTTATCAGGGCGCGATGTCTGCGACCTATATCTTTGGTTATAGGGTTGCGCTTTTAGTCGCCGGCGCCGGTGCATTTTACCTTGCAGACTTTTTTTCATGGACGGTGGCCTATCAGTTAATGGCTGCCACGGTTTTCTTGGGTATTGTTACCGTTATACTCGTTTCCGAGCCGGAGCCGAGTGAGACCAAGCCTGCGACGCTGGCCAGCGAGCAAATGGTCGTTGATTTTATTGCCAGAACTAAAATGAAACCCGGCAAGTTACGGGATCTCAGGGCTTGGATGATTGGCGCTATTATTTGTCCTTTTGTCGATTTCTTTCAGCGAAACGGTAAGTTTGCGATCGTTATTCTGGTTTTTATATCAGTATTCCGACTTAGCGATATTGCGATGGGGATCATGGCAAACCCTTTTTATCTCGATATGGGGTACACAAAGTCCGAAATCGCAAGCATCGCTAAACTATTTGGGTTTTTCATGACAATCGCTGGCTCAGCCATCTGCGGTTTGCTGGTCGTAAAGTGGGGCATCCTGCGCCCTTTGTTAATCGGTGCCGTCGCTGTCGCTTTAACAAACTTATTGTTTGCGTTCCTCTCAACTTTGGAGCCGGAGCTCACGTGGCTGGCTATTGTGATCAGTGCAGATAATATTAGCGGCGGGTTTGCCGCCACGGCATTCGTCGCGTACCTTTCCAGCTTGACGAACAGAGCCTATACGGCAACGCAGTATGCGCTGTTTAGCTCTCTTATGACGCTACCTGGCAAAGTGATCAGTGGTTTCTCCGGTATTGTTGTTGACGCAGAGGGGTATCTGACATTTTTCATCGTTGCCGCGGGTTTAGGTTTGCCGGCAGTCGTGCTTGTCGTTATTTTGATGCGGCGAACTGAAGACGTTGCGGGGAACGCTGCGAACGTTCAAACATGAGAGTGTGCGACCTGAGTCAGGGGTGCCATTGATAAAGCGTGAGCTTAACGCGACCATTGATGAGCGCAATACCTTCCGCCTCAAGCCGCTGCTGCTGCTTAATATTGTTTGGGTTAGATATTTTCCCTTGGCTGTTGATTACACGGTGCCAGGGGATTTTTGTATCTTCGGGCAAGCGGGAAAGTACGCGCCCAACCATGCGGGATTGAGCCGGAAATCCAGCCATCGACGCAATCTGGCCATAGGTTGCTACTTTGCCCTTCGGAATAGCAAACACGACTTGCCAGACGAGCGCCTGCACTTGCTCGGTTTTCGTTTTGGTTCGTGAATCGTTTTTGGTCCTCGTCACAATAATTCGCCGTTTTAAGGGATAACTAGGGCTCACTGGTTCTTAATTCTCGCATGTTTCCCGAAAACATCGAATTAGTGGAAATAAATTGAGGCTGCTGGGTTGACTCTCAACATTTCGCCCATATTATTAGCAGTCGACAGACTAGAGTGCTAATTAGCGCTTCTGCGAGCCTGAGATTGCCTCAACAGGTAGCCCAATTGGGCTAGCGAAGCCTTTATAAGCAAAATTTGTTGAAACAAATCCCGGTCGGGTACCTGATCGGGTTGTGAAACACGGACTCTCACACTATTTGAAAAACAGTGTTTGAAGAAACCAGAAACGGGAGAAATGAATGAATATCCGTCCATTGCAAGACCGTGTCGTCGTAAGACGCACAGAAGAAGAAACAAAATCAGCCGGAGGTATCGTGCTTCCTGGTTCAGCTACTGAAAAGCCGTCTCAGGGCGAAGTTTTGGCAGTAGGACCTGGCAAGAAACTGGACAACGGTTCAGTTCAGCCAGTTGATCTGAAAGCTGGAGATAAGGTTCTGTTTGGTCAGTACGCGGGTAACACCGTCAAGATCGATGGAGAAGAGCTGCTCATCATGAATGAGAGCGAAGTATTTGGTGTTGTTGAATAAAACATCCATTACAGAATATTTAAGCGATTAAAGGAACAAAGTTATGACAGCTAAAGATGTGAAATTTGGTGATTCAGCCCGTCAAAGAATGCTGGCTGGGGTCAACGTACTGGCAGATGCCGTAAAAGTTACACTCGGACCAAAAGGTCGAAACGTAGTATTGGACAAGTCATTTGGTGCTCCAACCGTTACTAAAGACGGTGTATCGGTTGCCAAAGAAATCGAATTAAAAGACAAGTTCGAAAACATGGGCGCACAGATGGTGAAGGAAGTTGCTTCACAAACATCAGATGTTGCTGGTGACGGAACAACAACAGCTACCGTACTCGCTCAGGCAATTCTGAACGAAGGTCTCAAGTCGGTTGCTGCTGGCATGAATCCAATGGATCTCAAGCGTGGCATCGACAAAGCAGTTGCCGTTGCGGTTGAAGAAGTTAAGAACCTCGCAGTGCCATGTAGCGACAGCAAGACAATTGCTCAGGTGGGCAGCGTATCAGCCAACAGCGACACGCAGGTTGGCGACATCATCGCTGAAGCGATGGACAAAGTGGGTAAAGAAGGCGTTATCACTGTTGAAGAAGGCAGTGGTCTTGAGAACGAACTTGACGTTGTTGAAGGTATGCAGTTTGACCGCGGTTACCTGTCTCCTTACTTCATCAACAATCAGGAAAGCATGAGTGCTGAACTGGAAGATCCATACATTCTTCTTTTTGATAAGAAGATCTCTAACATTCGCGACATGCTACCAGTACTCGAAGCTGTTGCTAAAGCGGGTAAGCCTTTGATGGTTATCGCTGAAGATGTTGAAGGCGAAGCGTTGGCAACTCTGGTTGTCAACAACATGCGTGGCATCGTGAAAGTTTCTGCGGCTAAAGCACCAGGTTTTGGCGACCGACGCAAAGAAATGCTGCAGGACATCGCTATTCTTACCGGTGGTACTGTAATTTCTGAAGAAGTAGGGCTTTCTCTTGAAGGCGCCACTTTGGACGATCTGGGTCAGGCTAAGCGAATTACACTGACTAAAGAAGCAACGACGATAGTCGATGGCGCTGGTCAGTCAGATGACATCGAAGCTCGCGTTAATCAGATCCGCGCTCAAATCGAAGAAACGTCTTCAGACTACGACCGTGAAAAGCTGCAGGAACGTGTTGCCAAGCTTGCCGGTGGTGTTGCTGTCATTAAGGTTGGTGCGCCAACTGAAGTTGAAATGAAAGAGAAGAAAGCCCGAGTTGAAGATGCACTGCACTCAACACGAGCGGCTGTTGAAGAAGGTATCGTTGCTGGTGGTGGCGTTGCCCTGATTCGTGCGCTTCAGGCAGTTGAAGGCTTGACAGGCGACAACGAAGACCAAAACGTTGGTATCGCTTTGCTGCGACGCGCGATGGAAGCACCTATGCGTCAGATCGTAACTAACGCTGGTGACGAAGCTTCTGTTGTTGTTGATAAAGTGAAGGGCCTGAAAGCATCAGAAGGTTACAATGCTGCGACAGGTGAATACGGCGACATGATTGGTTTCGGTCTGCCTGATCCTGCGAAGGTAACAAGAACAGCGCTTCAGGCTGCTGGTTCAGTTGCCGGACTTATGATCACAACCGAATGTATGATTACTGACGTTGTTGAAGAAGGTGGCGCTGCTGCACCTGCTATGCCTGATATGGGCGGCATGGGTGGCATGGGCGGTATGGGCGGCATGATGTAAACCGCTCTGGCCTGTTTGATTGGTCACACAATCAAATACCAGAAGACAAAAAGCCCCGCATACGCGGGGCTTTTTTTTGGCTGTCGTTGGTGATTCGGCGCTATTAGAAGTCGGCTAGTACTTTGTTAAATGCGTCGAGAAAAGCAACTGAGGCGTTGCCTGTGTGCATCCATTCGCCCGGTGCCACGTCATGTATCTTCTGTACATAACCCGACCAGATGATGTCCGCCTCACCCGTCACTCTTGCCTCTATGGCGATTCGTGCAACAAACTTCAGTGAGTCGTCCATCGTAATTTGTTCGTCACCTTCAACTTTTTTTGCACCTGTACCGAGATCAATCTGCTCGTATCGCAGCGTGATGTTTAGGTCTGGATTGCCGGAGTGGTCTGTCGGTTGAAGTCCCTTACTTGCCATTGCAACATCAAAGTTGCTGGTGATAATAGGGCCCAAAAATGCAGGGATGTTTTCCGTCGTCACAGAAAATGAAGTGTAAGTTGCTGTTTTCTTCGTGAAAGTCACGGCGCCATCGATCGGTGCGGAGCTGCAGCCGACGAGAAACAGAAAGCCGAATAAAATATTCAAGGGATGGTAGCGCATGGTGATTTTCCCGCAGGTAAAAGTAGCATCAAATGTTGCGAGTTCGTGGTTTTTAAACTCATCGAGAGTGTCAAATTTTACGAATCAGAATGCAATGATTTCGATCAAGAAACACGCTGCGCGATCATCAGGTACATCAGAACCCGAAATTAAATCCGACCGCAAAACCAATCGTGTGGGCATCCTCAAATGCGAGTGAGTCAGTCATTAGTCGGGCGAAAAGATATCGATTACGATAATTTATCGAAAAAGCTTCGCCGCCGAAATCATAGGCCAGTTGCAGGGAGTCATCAAAGCCAATACCAATGCTTGGAAAGTGTTGCGTTTTTGTATAGTAATAGCCGCCAATAACAGAAATGTTAGGCGCCCAAAGGTTGAATAAGTTGAGTTCTTTGTCGAGGGAATAATTTGCCCGCAGGTTTGCTCGCCAAGGAAGTTCTTGGTCATAGTCGCGGTTAAGAATTGTGACATCCACGTGCCTATCTATAAGATCGTTGGGGGTCACAATCAGACCATCTACAAAATCCTGGCTAACGCCAATTGCGTCCACCAGCGCAGGGTTGAGATTGAACGTTGTGATGGAATAGGGGGCGTTTTTCCAACTGAAGTTGTTAACGACATCGAAGAGTTTCAAGTCTAGATTCAGTTGGTCAGTAACCTGCCAATTCATGCCCAGATCTAGGGAATATCCAGTGCCACTAGGTGAGTTGAAATCAACGCCTGAGATGACCGGATTGGCCGGCCCTGTGATGACAGGTTTAGCGTAGTCAGGCTCATTAAACTTTGGGTCATCGTAGTAATAGTCAATGACAAGTTTAGCGTTAACATTTTCAACCAGAGTAAGCAGAGGGCTGAGATCGCGATTGCCTGCACTTAAGCCATCGAGTATCAGTTCCGCTTCCGCTATCAGTTCGTCTGTAATCGGCTCCAAGTCTCCGTTGACGGCGGCTTTGCCTGACTGGAGGTCGGTCACTTCGTTGTAGTAAGCAAACGCGATATCAAAAGAAAGGTCTTGCCTGAACGCCCAATTGTAACCCAGTTTGATTCCGGTCGCGTTAAGTCTCTCGACATCTAACAGCAGGTCGTATTCCCGGTCCGCCGGCAGCGGCAGATTGTTTTTCTCGCTGTGATGATAGAGCGCGGTATCTTCGGTGAAGCTTGTGACGTAATCGAACCGCTGGACGTAGGAGACGCGCCACTCATTCCACTGAACGCCAACTTCAATTTGATCGTGGGTAAAAGCGGTATCGCCGGATTCAAGCGGAGCGTCAAAGTCGTTGGCAAACTTGTCAACGGAAACAGGCGCGCTGTAGGCAAATAGATCAAGAGAAGTAAAAACCTTCCAATTTTGTTTTTTCTTGTCGACAGTCAGAGATTTGGCTTTCTCCGATTCTTCGGAGTCCTTGCTTGCTGCTGCACTTTCGGCGGAAAGCGCGGTGGTAGTGCCGCAAACGGCAAGTATAAGTAGAAGACAAAAAGAGCGCATGCCTGAGTTCCTTGTTTGGCATTGTTCGTGCGAGATGCGAAAACAACGCTTATATGGGTAATTCGCTAAGCATACTACCCGTTATGAAGTGTGCCGAAAAGTCCCGGGGGTTTAGGCAGTATAGTGATAAAACTATATTGTTACAGTCTGTCTGCGGTAATAGTGTTTCAAAATTTGGAATGCTATCATCTGCAATCTGCTCAAATAGAGTGAAACCATAATAAATTAGGGGTTAATCCCCCAGATCGAAAGAGAGGGCACAATGGATATATCATTATTTACCGCGGGCGGCTTCGACTTTATATTTAGATGGCTGCATTTCATAGCAGGTATTACCTGGATAGGCCTTTTGTATTACTTCAACTTTGTGCAAACGGAATACTTTAAGGAAGCAGAAGATGCCCATAGAATCGGCGCTATTCAAAAGCTGGTTCCCCGAGCACTCTGGTGGTTCCGTTGGGGCGCTATGTTAACGTTTATTACAGGGGTCGTGATGCTGGGCTACAGAGGTCAGTATGTGACTTTTGATATTATTATAGGCGCGACCCTCGGGACCTTGATGTTTCTCAATGTTTGGTTGGTTATCTGGCCTAACCAGAAAATCATCATAGCCTCAGCCACACAGGTTGCGCAGGGTGGTGAGGCATTACCTGAAGCGGGTGCGGCAGCACCTAAGGCAGCCCTGGCCTCTAGAACGAACACACTATTTTCAATGCCGATGCTCTTTTTTATGGGGTCGTCCGCTCACCTGCCACATGGCATGGCAACTGATCCGGCTAAAATGACAGCGCTTATTGCAATGTTGGTCGTGATCTTTGCACTTCAAGCTAACGCGCTGTTCGGTAAGCAAGGACCAATGACAAGTGTGGTTGGCGTTATTCATTGCAGCTTGGCACTGACTGCCGTGTTGTATGGATTGATGATTGCATTGTAATGGGTTGTTAAATTGAAGAAGGCTCCTTCTGGAGCCTTTTTTATATTTGAGTTTCATGAACGGACGTTAAACCGATTATGTGTGTTTAAAAATGACTGACGATAAAAAGACAATCGAAACGCTTCCCGAAATTGCGCCAGGCAAAGACGATATCGCCTCTTATCGCAGAAGCAGCCGTGTAGAGGCACCCAAACAAAGTAACTTCAACGGTTTGCTGGTTTTCACGATTGTTGTGATGGCGATTTTGATGGGCTTTGGCGGCTACACGCTGTTCGAGGTCCAGAAGAAGCTTGACCTGTCTAACGAGCTGTTGGACAACGTGCAAAGAAACAGCCGCGATATTGAATCCGAATTGAGCGCAACGGGCAGTGATATAGAAAAAACCTTCCAGCTAATGAAAGCGCAACAGGGCACGAACGTCGCAGAAATCGACAAGTTGTGGGCGGTGGCTTATCGGCAAAATCGACCTAAAATTCTGGAGCTGGAAAAAGCACTTCAAAATGCCAATAGCGCCAATAAAAAACTAGAAGGTAAACTCGCACGTCAAAGCACATCCATCGCACAAACGACTGCTCAGTTTGAAGCACTGATTGCCGACATCGCGGGGGTGCGCCAAACATTAACCGACGATAACGAAGATATGACGACGCAGGTGTCGCTCGTGCGAGGGCAGGTTCAGGACCAAGCTGACCTGGCTGCAGCGAATAAGCGAAATTTGACGAGTTTGCAAAATAGGGTAAAAACCACCGAAGAAGCAATCAATGTCATTGATAAATATCGGGCTCAGGTTAATAAGAGGCTCGTTGACTTGCAGGGCATGATCCGAAGCGTCGAGCCTGTCCCATCCGTTGAACCTTAGACGTTTCTTTTCCGCGCCTATTGGAAAGACCAATCCCTGATGACGCTGATTTCAAAGGTGTAGTGTAAATAATTTAACACGACGCCCTCTTCGCTGATTCTCTCTAGTCGAATGCCTTCGGCGATCATGTCTCCTTCGTGATACATGTTTCCATTGATGTTCACCATTCGAAAAGTTCTATCATCCGCGTACAAGTGGCTTGAGAACGTTAAATCAGGTATTTGACGCTGAATGTTGGTAGGCAAGGTTGTTATTTTACTGACTGGCTGAGCGGTTATCTTCTTGGGTTTTTGACCAGACCGCTCGATAGCCGCTGTCGGCTTGTTCGATATTCTTCGATAGGCGTCCGCAGGCGTAATGAGAACTTCGGATGCCTCGCCAATGTCCATGGCTTCGGCAACAGGGGGGCTTTGCTTCGTGAGTGCAGTACTCGTCGGTTGCGTTTTAGCCTCACCGGGTGCGCTAATCAGTTGCGTCTCTAGCGCTTTCGTGGCGGGCGTCGAGCGGGCGTCGGTTTTGCTTGGTGACTCAGATAGTAGGGGCTTTGATTCTTCGCGTTCCGCAGGGGCGTGTTCCCAGATAAGCCATAAACCGGCGATGTTCAGGGTCAGTATGACCGGGATTGCCAAAGGCCAAATGCGCCGTTTTTTGTCAGGATGCTGTTGAGGCCGCTGATGAATAGCGTTTATATCAGGCAAGTCCTGATTTTGTCGTTCGCTTTCTGATTTTTTGAGGGCGTCAAGAATATACGACATTAGCCATCACCGCCGAGCGTTAAAGCGTTTTCATCTAAAAGAAAGGGTATGCCGATGCCTTCTAAACTATTGATGTGTATCCATGTTTCTGGCCCAACGATTGCGGTGGGGTTAAGCTTAACCGACCGCTGGAACGATAGGACTCTTTGTGCAAGTGCTTGATCAAACGTAACGGTTGAAGTCGGCGAGGGTAAAGAGTCAAAAATAGAAAGTTGTGCGCCCAACCAGTCGACAGTCGCTCCTTTGCTGCCCTCGGAGATCGGTGCTTTGTATCCCGGCGGCATACGCCAAAGGACGATGAACTCACCTTGCCAGCTTTCGATCATGGATTCGCTGACGCGAAAATCTGATTGGTCGGTTGTAAATGTTGCTGTTGCTGCATCTAGCGCAATTAGTGCGGTCCAGTTGTCTTTGTCGCTTTCGGTTGAAAGGTTAATTGCGACAGGCCTATTAAATGCCTTGATGTCGTAAAAATTGCCCCTTTGGACAAAGCAGTTCAAGCCCAGTTGACCAACTTGGTCGCAAGCTGGTTGAGAATCATCGATAGGCGGGTTGCCCCAGATATTGAGCACTTTAGTGATAGCAGAATCAGGGTCGGGGCTGCCGGTTACGCTGCGGCTAACAGATGCTAAGTGATCTGAACTCGCTTTTGTTTTGAGTGAAATCAACTCGCCAAGGTTTGGCTTAGAAGGCGCTGGATTGGTTTGGAAATCGTCGAGTTGTCGCCGGCTTTCGGCTGGCGCAGCTGGTTGTTCTGTAATCCCCTCTGCTATTTCGTTGTCTGAACTGCCCTGTGTGTTGCCCGGTCTGTCGACAAACCACACAGAGGCTACCATAGCAACGAAAGCGACTGCGAGAATCGTGTTAAACGTCGAGCCTTTGCCTGGTCTTTGTGCCGGTTTACCCAGGACCTCTTCGGCCGATTTTGTGAGTATCGATAATGATACCTGTGACTTATTTTCTGAGTAGGCACCGAGCAGCGCTCGGTCGCAGATCAGGTTGATGACTCGCGGTATGCCAGCGCTAATCCTGTAGATTCGATTGATCACCGCTTGCGGAAACAACTCCTGCTTGCATCCAGCGACTTCAAGCCGGTGAAAAATATACTCAGCCACTTCGCTGCGAGATAACGCCTGCAAATGAAAACGTGCGGTAACTCTTTGAGATAGTTGACGGAGCTCTTGTTTCGCGAGTATTTGTTGCAGCTCCGGTTGCCCCAGCAAAATGATCTGAAGCAGCTTCCGTTCGTTTGTCTCAAGATTAGTCAGTAGTCGTAATTGCTCCAAGACTTCGACAGCGAGGTTTTGTGCCTCGTCAATAATTAATACAGTGCGTCGGTTCTGTTGATGGGATGCGAGTAGAAAGTCGTTGATAGCATCAACCAACAGTTTTCGCGTTGCACCTTTGTCATAGGCTATGTGGAATTCATCGCAAATTGTGCCGAGCAGTTCATCCACACTGAGTTTAGGATTAATGACGAAAGCAACATCGACATCCTCTGGCAACTGCTCGAGTAGGCAACGACAAACTGTTGTTTTACCTGTGCCTACCTCTCCCGTTAGCAGAATGAAGCCACCCTGACTTTGGACACCATATAACAGATGCGCGAGCGCCTCGCGGTGGCGTTCGCTCATATAAAGAAAAAGAGGGTTTGGCGCGATCGAAAACGGGGAATCTGTCAGGCCAAAATACTGGTTATACATGCGATTAGCTGTTTATTGAGTAGTTTAAAGCCGTCGGCTCAAGTTGACGGTATGATTATACGTGAGAATATCAGGAGGCTGGTATTTCGAACAGGATTAAGTGTGATGATGGTAAGTCGAAGGATTTTTATATTAATAGCATTTACCGGCTCTCTGATGGGCTGCTCCAGTTTAAATTTCTACACCCAAGCGGCGACAGGTCAGATGCAATTGCTCTGGCATCGCGAATCCATCGATATCGTGCTGGCCAACCCCGAGGTGAACCAGGCGCTCAAAAACAAACTTTTATTGTCGCGAGATGTGCTCAACTTTGCTGAAGAAGAGCTCGGTTTACCCGTTGAGGATAGCTATTCAAGCTATGTGGACACGGGAAGGCAATTTGTCGTTTGGAATGTTTTTGCTGCGCAGGAGTTTTCTACTGAATTACGGACATTCTGTTATCCAATTGCAGGGTGCGTCAGTTATCGAGGTTTTTTTCAGGAACAGGCCGCACGAGCTTTCGCGAGACAGCTGCAACAACAGGGGTATGAAGTCTTTGTCGGTGGCGTAGCGGCTTACTCCACACTCGGTTGGTTTGACGACCCGCTGCTTAATACTTTTATGGGAAGAACTGATGAAAAACTGGCAGCTTTATTGTTTCACGAACTGGCACACAAGGTACTGTATGTTGCTGGAGACACGAGATTTAATGAAAGTTTTGCAACGGCGGTAGAGCGAATTGCACTTTCTAGATGGCTTGCGGCTCGAGGTCAGCCAGATGCCTTTGATTTGCACTTAGCAGCGCAAGAAAGATCTCAGGCGGTGATAAAACTGATTGCGACAACTCGACATCAACTAGATGACATCTATCGAGGAGGAGACCCGGAAGAGGTGAAGCGTGAACGCAAGGGCATTGCGATCGCCGCGCTGCAAGCTGACTATAAAAATCTTAAAGAAAACTGGCATGATCCGGATACTGCTTTTCCCGAGTTCGAGTTCTGGATGCAGGGTGAAATTAATAATGCGCGGTTAGGCACAGTCGCAGATTACAATGATCTGGTTCCTTTGTTCGAAAAAGTCTACGTCATGCATGGAGCAGACCTTCCCAGTTTCTTCCAAACCTGCCGCGACCTTGCCGAACTGATGGCCGACCAACGTATCAGCAGGTTGGAGTCCCTAGCTACGGGTGAGTAGCATTGCTAGCTAAATGCTATTAGGCAAATCAGTGTGATCACGGTCAGGCCGATAAAGTTAAGCACGAGACCCTCTCGTACCATTTTCATCGTTGTAAACCTGCCGGTACTGAACACGATGGTGTTAGGCGCTGTTGCAACAGGAAGCATAAATGCACAACTAGCGCTCATAGCTGCTGGTACCATCAGCAGTGCGGGTTCAATCCCGGCCGCCAGCGCGCCTGCAGCAAGAATAGGCATCATGAGGGCAGTTGTGGCCGTATTGCTGGTCATTTCTGTCAGGAAGGTGATGGTCAGACAGATCACGCCAATGATAAAAATGATGTGCCATGTGGTAATGCCGACGAGCGCGTTACCTAAGGCTGCACTTAAACCTGACACAACAAACGCTTTGGCTATCGCTATTCCTCCCCCAAACAGTATCAGCATGCCCCATGGTATTTTTGCTGCGGTCTCCCAGTCGAGCAGACGCTCTCCCTTGCCATTTGGAATTAAAAACATGCAGACAACGGCTACCAATGCCACGCTGGCATCGTTAGCGCCTTTAAGGTCCAGCCACGTGCTCCAGCCACCGAAGGGTTGGCCGCGAGTCATCCATGCGATAGCTGTGAGCACGAACACGGTAAAAACACGTTTTTCATCGGTTTGCCATTGCCCAACGACAGGCATTTCTACCTGACCTCGATGATTTAGGTGTCTGGTTGCCCAAAGAGCAGCGAGTGGCGTCAGGATAAGGACGGCGGGAACGCCCCAAGACATCCACGTCAAAAACAGCACCTCTTCACCTGTCGTCTGTTGGTATATCTCGCGAAATATGAGGTTAGGCGGGGTGCCTATAGGGGTGCCTATACCGCCGATATTCGCCGCATAGGCGATGCCCAGTAACAAAGGTACCGCAAGTTTTGGGTCTTTTGAGCGCTCAATGACTGCTAGCGCAACCGGCAGCAGCATGAGTGCCGTTGCGGTATTAGAAATCCACATGCTCAATGTTGCCGCTGCTGCCATAAAACCCATGACAAGCCGTCGGCTGCTTGAGCCACCGAACAGGTTAACCA
>ERZ1048872.493-NODE-493-length-42736-cov-6.203158_pt1 | contig 42736 bp, 31 predicted proteins | sample MGYA00383100_ERZ1048872 | MGnify/ENA primary metagenome ERZ1048872 (study PRJEB29581, sample SAMEA5548370) | metagenome | biome: marine; feature: coastal; material: water | depth 50 m | study: Short-term variability in the microbial, nano- and picoplankton...
CACTAGGTACGGAGAACGCAATGTCTTTGTGCTGAGATTTCAACTGCTTATAAGTAAATAAGAAATAGAAGAGTTGTGGTAACCAACGTGCAATATTTATAGAATTGGCGGAAGTTAATTGCATTTTGCTCGTTAATTCCTCATCCATAAAGGCATGTTTTACCATATCTTGGCAATCATCAAACACACCATCTACCTCTAATGCTGTGATGTTTTGTCCGAGTGTTGTTAGCTGTTTTTCTTGGATATCACTTACTTTACCACTTGGATACAATATAACTACATTAACACCTTTTACACCAAGGAATCCATTAGCAACTGCACCTCCAGTGTCTCCAGAAGTTGCTACTAAAACTGTAACTTCATTTGTGTTGTCCTTATTAAAATACCCTAAGCATCGTGCCATGAAACGTGCACCAACATCTTTAAAAGCCATTGTTGGACCATGAAACAGCTCGAGCGTTGAAATGTTCCTGTTGATATTTACAACAGGAAAATCGAAATTCAAAGTTTCTTCAACTATTGTCTTTAATACATCTTCAGGAATTTCTGGGACAATAAATTGCTTAATCGCTTCAAAAGCAATTTCAGGATTCGATTTATTTTCAATATTTTCAAAAAACGAAGCATCTAAAGGTGTTATCGACTCTGGAAAATATAAACCTTTATCTGGTGCTAGTCCTCTTACGACTGCATCTGCGAAGGTTGAGTTTGGTGCTTTTCTATTGAGAGAATAATAATTCATTATAATGTTTTTATGCCTTTGGTATTAATTTTAGAAACGTAAGTTTCAAATTGTATGTCTGAATTTGAATACACTTGATGCATTGCCTTTTCAACAGCTTTTGCAGTGTCTTCTCCTTTACTTAATGTAAATATGGATGGACCAGAACCCGAAATAGCACAACCCAACGCTCCCGCTTCTAAAACTGCAGTTTTGACATCATCAAAATATGGAATCAATTGCTTTCGGTAGGGTTCAATAACAACATCATTTAATGCATCTTTAATTAAATCGTAATCTGATGTATGCAAGCCATGCACTAAACTGCCAACATTTGCCCATTGTGTAATAGCATTTTGTAATGGAATATCTTTTGGTAAGATGGCTCTTGATTCTGATGTTTTTATTTCAATTTGTGGATGAATCAACGTTGCATATAATTCTGTTGGAGTAGGTAGTTTTACAACTTGTAAAGGGCTCGCACTTTTGACTAGTGTAAAGCCACCAAAAATCGCAGGAGCTAAATTATCCGCATGTTCGCATTGACTTGCCAACGCTTCACCTTTCATTGCGTAATTGGTTAGTTGTGTGTTGTCTAATGGATTTCCGAGTAGTACATTCATTCCATAAACACTGCCTGCTGCACTTGCAGAACTACTACCAATACCACTTCCTGGTTTAATGTTTTTGTAGATCTCTATTTCAAAACCACAATTAGGCTGTAAAGCATTGTACATTGCTAAAGCAGAAACTCCAGCTACATTTTTTTCTGCTTCATATGGTAAATCGTAGCCCTCAATTTTAGTGATTTTAATTCCTGTTTCCTCAGTTTTTCTTATCACCATCACATCTCCGATAGTATCTAAACAGAATCCAAGTACATCGAATCCGCAAGCGACATTTGCAACTGTTGCAGGAGAAAATATTTTAATTTCGTTAGTCATGTTTAGTTATTAGCTATTCGTATAATGTCTGCAAATAATCCGGATGCAGTAACGTCTGCACCAGCACCAGCTCCTTTTATAATCATTGGTTGTTCTGGGTAACGCTGTGTATAGAACATTACGATATTATCTTTACCTTGGAGATTATAAAATGGATGTCCTTCTGGAATTTCCTTTAAGCCAACTTTTGCTTTTCCGTTATCAAATTCTGCAACAAATTTTAATTGACAATTTTTTTCTTGAGCAGATTTGAATAAACTTTGATAGTAAGCTTCATCATTTATTAAAGTTTTATAAAAATCATCCACCGAATCCGATTTCATGGCATCATCTGTCAAGAAATTGTCACTTTCAAGATCAGATAATTCAATAGAATGTCCACTTTCTCGAGCCAAAATTAACACCTTTCTTGCCACATCAATTCCACTTAAATCTATTCGTGGATCAGGTTCAGTGTAACCTTCATCTTGTGCTTGTTTTACAACATCGTGAAAAGTGGTTTCTGCATTAAAGTTATTGAATATAAAATTTAGACTACCAGATAAAACAGCCTGAATTGTATTTACTTTATCACCAGATGTAATGAGGTGACTCAATGTGTCAATTACTGGTAAGCCTGCACCAACGTTAGTTTCAAACAAAAATGAAGCATTATATTTTCTTGATAATTTCTTTAATTCATTATAATATTCAATATTACCAGAGCACGCAATTTTATTACAAGCTACTACAGAAATACTTCGTTTAAGATAATCGCCATAGATATTTGCTACTGCATCATTTGCTGTGATGTCTACAAAGACAGAGTTTCTTAAATTTAGATGCTTTGCATGTTCAAAGAACCCTTGTAAACTTGCTTTCTCACCATTTTCTAATTGTTGCTTCCAGTTGTTTAAGTCAATACCTTCATCATTAACTGTCATAGTACGAGAATTAGATAATCCTGCAACTCTCAAACTAATTTTAAAGTTTTCTTTAACGTATGCACTTTGCTGTTTTATTTGTTCAATAAGTCGCTCACCTACATTACCAACTCCTGTAATAAATAAGTTGATTTGTTTCGTTTTAATTTCAAAAAACTGCTCGTGTAAACTGTTTAAAGCTTTTTTAACATCATTTTTATGAATAATTGCTGAAATATTTCGTTCTGAAGCTCCTTGAGCAATAGCTCTGATATTTACATTGTTCTTGCCGAGTGTGCTAAACATTTTACCGCTAATGCCTTGATGACTTTTCATTTTGTCTCCAACAACTGCGATAATTGATAATTCTGTTTCTACAACGAGTGGATCTATTTTTTGAAGTGTAATTTCATATTCAAAAACTTCATCAATGAGTTCTTTGGCACGATGAGCATCATTATCAGAAATCCCAAAACAAATTGAATGTTCAGACGAAGATTGCGTAATTAATATAATATTTATCTTTTCTTGTGCAAGGGCCTCAAACAGGCGTTTGCTAAAACCAGGCACACCAACCATTCCATTACCTTGTAACGTTAAAAGCGCGATGTTATCTATATTACTGAGACCTTTAACTGGCGAACTACCATTTTGTGCAACATCGTGAGTAATTGTAGTGCCTATAGCCACTGGATCCATTGTGTTTTTAATTACAATAGGAATCTTCTTTTTAAGAACTGGCATAACCGTTGGTGGATATAAGACTTTAGCACCAAAATGCGATAATTCTACAGCTTCTTGATAAGATAGTTCTACGATTGGCTCTGCTTGTTTTACTAATTTTGGATTGGTGGTAAACATACCACTAACATCTGTCCAGATTTGTAATTCGCTTGCGTTTAATGCAGCAGCAATTATTGCAGCTGTATAATCCGATCCACCACGACCTAAAGTTGTGATTTCTCCACTCAATGATTTTGATACAAAACCAGGTAACAAAACAATAGAATGCATATCTGATTTAAAGAAAGAATCAATATTAGTATTGGTGATTTTAAAATTCACCATTGCATTATTATAATTTAAATCGGTAACAATAAGCTCTTGCGAGTTTTTTAATGTTGCGTCTAATTTTCTCGACTTAAGCGTATGATAAATTATAGTGGATGATAAGGCTTCACCAAAACTTAAGAGCTTATCTTTAGTCTTAGGAGATAATTCATTTATTAAGTATACACCATCTAAAAGACTTCTAAGTTGGTTTAATTTTTCTGAAATTAAATCGTGTAGCGCTTCTTGATCTTTTTGAATGGATCTATCATTTTTTGAATTGGTAAAAAGACCTTCAATTACTTTATTATGTCTCGACCAGATTGAATTATAGGTTTGTTTATAATCGAGATTTTTATTGCAGGCTAAATTTGCTGCTTCCAACAGTTTATCTGTAATTCCACCAACAGCAGAAACGACAACAGCAATTTTAGAGCGTTTAGATTGTTGTTCTAAAATTGAAATAACTTTATTTATATTTTCGGCTGAACCTACAGATGTTCCACCAAACTTGAGAACTTTCATATTATTTATTATTTAAGAGAAAAAATGTCTGTATAGACAAGAAGGGACGGATAGCATATTATAAATTACCCCAAAGGGTAATAATAGTTGAAATGAAAAACATAGAAATAGACATACGGATAGTATGTGTTATTGTATTTATTGATATGTTTATTTTTTTCGTCATTACTTGTCAAATGTATTATTTTTACAACAATAAAAAAACTAATCGCTCAGTTTTAGGGAATTGGTAAAAAAGAGGTGGTCTTAATATTAAAAATGAAATATAACTAGCTATTTACACCAGGTTTTAAATTATACACATGAACCGATTGCAGAAATAAACTTACGTAGATATTAATAATACGTACAAACTGCATATGACCTTAATAAGAAATAAAAAAAACACATAAAACGAGCGTGTTTAAAATTTCATCACTTAGGAGAATGATTAATAGAGAACTGCATATGACCATTAAAAAACAATAGGTATAAACACATGAAATTATTTTCTAAAGAACAAATTTACGAAGGCGACAAGCTAACTACAGAGCGTCAAAACATATCATCTACTGATTTAATGGAGCGTGCAGGAACTCAGATTTTTAACTGGATTCATATGCGAATGCAAGGAGCGCAAGTGCCAATCCATGTATTTTGTGGTATCGGTAATAATGGAGGTGATGGTTTAGTATTGGCAAGACATTTAATAACTCATGGTTATAATGTAATAACCTATGTAGTTAATTGTAGCGATAAACGATCTAAGGATTTTTTAGTTAATTACGATCGAATAAAAAATGTGACTAAGGATTGGCCTAAAATGTTGACTTGTCAGGCGGATTTCCCAGAATTTCATCCAGATGATATTATTGTGGATGCTGTTTTCGGAATTGGTTTAAATCGGCCTCCTCATGATTGGGTAAAACAATTGTTTCAAAAGTTTAGAGCTTCAAAAGCTTATACTTTGGCTCTAGATATTCCATCAGGTGTATATACAGATAAAGCTGTAGAGGATGAAAATGCCGCAGTATATGCTAACTATACCTTAAGTTTTCAATCTCCTAAATTGGTATTCTTTTTACCCGAAACGGCCAAGTATACAATCCAATGGGAAGTATTAGATATTGGTATAGATAGAGACTATTTAATGCAAACTGATACAGAGGTAGAACTGATTTCTAAATATGAAGTATTACCAATGTATATTCCCAGAGAAAAATTTGCCAATAAAGGTGATTTTGGACATGTTATGATTCTTGGAGGAAGTTATGGGAAAATAGGTGCCGTAAACTTAGCAAGTAGAGGTGCATTAAGTTCTGGAGCAGGTTTAGTTACAGCTTATATTCCAAAGTGCGGTTATCATAGTATACAAGCTTCTATTCCAGAAGTTATGGTAATTGCAGATACAAATGAAACCAATATATCTAGTATTAAATTTGATATAGAACCAACTGCAATTGGTGTTGGGGTAGGTCTTGGTACAACTGCTGAAACAACAAAAGCTTTTGAAGCTTTTTTAAAGAAAAATAAAACCCCTTTAGTTATAGATGCAGACGCACTGAATATCATTTCAAAAAAGAAAACGTTATTAAAACTATTGCCGCAACAAACCGTATTAACTCCGCATCCAAAAGAATTAGAACGTTTAGTAGGGAAGTGGTCTGATGATTTTGATAAGCTTGAAAAAGTAAAAGCATTTTCTGAAAAATATAATGTAATAGTGCTTGTAAAAGGTGCAAATTCTATAACAGTAAACAAGAACAAGTTATATATTAATACTACAGGAAATCCTGGTATGGCAACAGCTGGAAGTGGTGATGTATTAACAGGAATGATATCGGGATTAATAGCACAAGGATACGAGTCCTTGGCTGCAACAATTTTTGCTGTTTATCTCCACGGAAAATCGGCAGATATTGCTATAGAAGATTATGGTTACCAAAGCTTAATCGCTAGCCATATTATTGAAAACATAGGTGAAGCTTATATGGATTTGTTTAAACAGCCAGAACAGCCAGCCGAACAACAACAAGAAGAAGAACAAAACGCACAATAAAAAAGCCTTCATCATTGAAGGCTTTTGTGTTTTATGAATTTGGATAGATATTATATTCCTAATTCTTTAAATAATTTAACTAATTTAGGATTTGATGGTCTAGGTGCATCTGCACTTACAATATTTCCTTCTGGATCAATAATTAAAAATCTTGGAATTGCATTAATTTTATAGTCTTGTATGAATGCAGATCTAAAACCATTATCAGCTAAAAGCTGAACACCTCCTAATTCTTTATCTGTAATCATTCTTTTCCAACCTAAATATGCCGCTTTAGCATCTCCTTTATAGCCTCGACCTTCGTCAACAGAAATACTTACAAATTCAATGTTTTTACCTTCAAATTGTTTTTCAACTTTTTTTAATGAAGGGATTTCAGCTTTACAAGGTCCACACCAAGTTGCCCATATGTCCATATAAACATATTTACCTTTTAAGTCTTCTAGTGACGTGTTACCACCTGCAAAGTTTTCATAATTTGCGAATGTTGGTGATGGTGTTCCTTTTTTAAATTGAGCACGCAATGCAATTTTAGATGCCATATACTGCGTAATTTGATTAGCAGAACCTTCAATATTTTTGTCCATATTTGCGAGGTGCGTAGAATCTACAGAAGTATACTCTTTCTTTAGTTCCTCATATGCATTTTTATAATTCTTTATTGCAGCATCTAAATCTTCTTTATTACCATTTGTTATTAGATCGTCCGTAAAATAATCGCTAGAGATTAAATACGATTGCAGAGAAAAATTATTTATGTCTGCCCCGTCTCCACCAAAAGTCATGGACTTATCAAAGCTTTTGTAATCTGTGTTTAAAGTAGCTTCGTTATCATTTTTTAAGTAGATAACACCATATTGATCACCATGCTGAATTCTAAAATCACCTTCTGCAACTTTTAAAGTATCTTTAAAAGTACCATCGTCGGCAAGCGTTATTACTTTTTGAAAATTTCTACCCTGAAATATTTTTAAGGTTTTATTCTCATGTGGATTCTCAATTTTACCAGATAAAATGGCATAATCCTTAGGTTCTTCTTTTTTACATGCATACAGAGATAGTGCTATGCAAAGGGCTAATAATCTTTTCATATAAAGGGTTTAATTCAATGTGTAAAAATAAACTAAAAATTAGTCACCTAAGAATTATTAACAATATGTTGTAGACTGCAAAATTATTCTCAAATTTGAAATCATTTAAACACATAAGGATGCGTCAATATCATATTATATCTTCAGACCCTTTAGACGTTGTAACGATTTACAATATTTTTAAAGACAATAAAAAACTTAAACTTTCAAATGAATTAAAAGATAAAGTCTTAGCATGTAAAACGTACTTGGATGCAAAGCTAGCGACTAATAAAAAACCTATGTATGGCATTAATACTGGGTTTGGCTCTCTTTATAATGTAAAAATATCTGATAATGATTTAACGCAACTTCAGGAAAACTTGGTAATGTCTCATGCTTGTGGTACAGGAGAAAGAGTGCCAGAGTCTGTAGTTAAAGTGATGTTACTTCTTAAGATTCAATCGTTGAGTTATGGTCATAGTGGTGTGCAATTAGACACTATAAATAGGCTTATCGATTTTTTTAATAATGATATTTTTCCATTTGTATATACACAAGGTTCTTTAGGAGCTTCGGGCGATTTGGCACCTTTGGCACATTTGGCTTTACCATTATTAGGAAAGGGTAAAGTAATTCATATGGAAAAAGAATATGAAGCAGATGAAATATTAAAGCAGTTTAACTGGAAACCTATAAAACTCGAAGCTAAAGAAGGTTTAGCATTATTAAACGGAACTCAATTTATGAGCGCCTATGGTGTTTATCTGTTGTTGATGTCTCATAAAACATCGTACTTAGCGGATATTATAGCTAGTATTTCATTAGATGCTTTTGATGGAAGATTAGACCCTTTTCATGATTTGGTGCATGCTGTAAGACCACATCCTGGTCAGAGAAAAGTGGCAAGACGATTTAATGAGTTTTTAAGAGGTAGTGAACTTATTGAACGTAAAAAAAAGCATGTTCAAGATCCATATTCATTTCGTTGTATTCCGCAAGTGCATGGTGCAACGAAGGATACTTTAGATTTTGTTGAGAAAGTTATTTTAACAGAAATCAATTCTGTAACGGATAATCCAAATATATTCCCTGAAGAAGATATGATCATTTCCGGTGGAAACTTTCATGGTCAACCACTTGCTCTGGCTTTGGATTATCTAAAAATTGCAATGGCAGAGATTGGAAATATTTCAGAACGTCGAATATTTCAATTAGTATCTGGATTAAGAGGATTGCCTGCATTTTTGGTTGATAACCCTGGACTTAACTCTGGTTTTATGATTCCTCAATATACTGCAGCTAGTATTGTAAGTGCAAATAAACAAATGGCAACTCCTGCAAGTGTAGATAGTATTGTGTCGAGTAACGGACAAGAAGACCATGTGAGTATGGGTGCCAATGCGGCTACACAAGCATTCTCTTTAATACGGAATGTAGAACGCGTAATTGCTATAGAATTAATGAATGCTTCTCAAGCCATAGAGTTTAGAAAGCCATTGAAAACCTCACCTTTTTTGGAGTCCTTTTTAGAACAATACAGAAAAGTTGTCCCTTTTATAAAAGTTGATGAAGTGTTGCATGATGATATCCAGGCATCTATTCAGTTTTTAAAAGATGTAGATATAGAAATTGAGGAATTATTTTTGAATGATTACGGTTTAAAATAGAAATTTATTTTATTAAATTATCAGACCATTCAATAGCTTCTTCTAATGTGGAAAACGTCTCAAAAGGTTTATTAAAAAGCATTTTCTCTATTCGCGCATTTACTGTGGCCTTTTAATCACTAGAAACTACAGCAAACCCTTTTAGATTTTTTATTTTACTGGTTTCATGATATATTTTAGGATCTACAGAATAGGAATTAATTCTATGTGTGATGTAAACGAATGGCTTGTTTTTAAAATATGTCTCTGCTACTTGCAAGAGTGCATCATTATAATCGGGAGAAACATTTACGCCTTCATGCATTATGGTAATTATCATAAATAGTCATTTTGCAAAAATCAAGAGTTAAGGATTCTCTCATATTTGAGTATATATGTGACTACTATAAGGTACAAAAAAACTCCTTCATTTTAAAGGAGTTTTTACTTTATAAGATAAATCAATCTAAGATTCTGTTGTTTTGCTCGATGATTTTATCTTTATTTTTAATACATCTGCTTTTGTATCTAAATCCATCGTGATGGTATCACCTTCATGAATTTTGGAATTAATAATCTCTTCAGCTAAAGCATCTTCAACATATTTTTGAATAGCTCTGTTAAGAGGTCTTGCACCATATTGCTTATCAAATCCTTTCTCTGCTATGTAATTTTTAGCCTTTTCAGTAAGTTTAAGTGTATAACCTAAATCTTTGATTCTATCTATAAGCTTAATTAATTCGATATCAATTATTTTATTAATATCTTCTTTTTCTAAGGCGTTAAAGACAATAACATCATCAATTCTATTTAAGAACTCAGGCGCAAATGCTTTTTTTAGTGCATTTTCAATCACTGCTTTTGCATAATCAGTTTCTTGAGCTTCTTTTGCAGAAGTTCCAAAACCAACGCCAGTTCCAAAGTCTTTTAACTTTCTTGCCCCAATATTAGAGGTCATTATTATGATTGTATTTCTGAAATCAATTTTTCTACCTAGACTATCTGTTAAGTAACCATCATCCAATACTTGCAATAACATATTGAATACATCTGGATGCGCTTTTTCAATTTCATCTAAAAGCACAACAGCATAAGGTTTACGTCTAATTTTTTCAGTTAATTGTCCACCTTCTTCATAACCAACATAACCAGGAGGTGCACCGATTAAACGAGAAATCGCGAATTTTTCCATGTATTCGCTCATGTCTATACGTACCAGAGCATCATCACTATCAAACAACTCACGAGCTAAGACTTTAGCTAACTGTGTTTTTCCAACACCTGTTTGTCCTAAAAATATAAATGACCCAATTGGTTTATTAGGATCTTTTAGTCCAGCTCTGTTTCTCTGAATAGCTTTAACCACTTTTGCAACAGCTTGATTTTGACCAATAACTTTACCTTTAATAAGGTCTGGTAATTGAGACAGTTTATTAATTTCTGTTTGAGCAATTTTATTAACTGGTATTCCAGTCATCATAGAAACAACATCAGCAACATTATCTTCAGTTACCACTTCTCTATGTTGTTTTGTTTCTTCTTCCCATTTTTCTTGAGCTGAAGCTAATTCTTTTTCTAAGCGTTTTTCATCATCACGAAGCTTAGCTGCTTCTTCGTATTTTTGTTTTTTAACAACACTATTCTTCGTTTCTTTAACATCTTCAAGCTTTTTTTCTAATTCAAGTATTTGTTTAGGAACATCAATATTTGTGATATGTACACGAGAGCCAGCTTCGTCTAAGGCATCAATGGCTTTATCAGGAAGGAAACGTTCTGTCATATAACGGTTTGTTAATTTTACACAAGCCTCTATAGCTTCGTCTGTATAATTAACATTATGATGTTCTTCGTATTTATCTTTAATATTATTAAGGATTTCTATAGTTTCTTCTACTGTAGTTGGTTCAACAATTACTTTTTGAAAACGACGTTCTAATGCACCATCTTTTTCGATGTATTGTCTGTATTCATCTAATGTAGTTGCACCAATGCATTGTATTTCACCTCTAGCAAGTGCAGGTTTAAACATATTCGATGCATCTAAGCTTCCTGTGGCACCACCAGCACCTACTATTGTATGAATTTCGTCAATAAAAAGTATAATGTCATCGTTCTTTTCAAGCTCATTCATTACAGCTTTCATGCGTTCTTCAAACTGACCTCTGTATTTCGTACCTGCTACCAAGCTTGCTAAATCTAAAGTTACTACACGTTTGTTAAATAATGTACGTGATACTTTACGTTTAACAATTCGCAATGCGAGGCCTTCTGCAATAGCAGATTTACCTACACCAGGCTCTCCTATTAATAACGGATTATTTTTCTTTCTACGGCTTAAAATTTGAGAAACACGTTGTATCTCTTTTTCTCTACCTACTACAGGATCTAATTTTCCTTCTTCGGCAAGCACAGTTAAGTCTCTACCAAAATTATCTAAAACTGGTGTTTTAGATTTTTTGTTTGCTTTATTAGATTGTCCACCAAAAGGATTTTGTTTTGCATCATCTTCCTCTTCATTAATGTTGTCATCAGAAAACGATTCTGCTTTTGGAGTATCTAAATATTCATCATCGCTTGTTATCATACCTTTAAATTCTTCTTTTACGTTATCATAATCAACTTTTAGCTTGTTTAATAGCTTAGTTGTTGGGTCATTTTCATTTCTTAAAACACATAATAATAAATGTGCAGTGTTTATTGAAGTGCTTTGAAATAATTTTGCTTCTAAAAAAGTTGTTTTTAAAGCACGTTCAGCTTGCCTGGTTAAGTGTAAATTCTTTTTTTCATTAGATGCTGTTACGATATTAGGGTTTGCAGGACTTAAAATCTCAACCTTTCGTCTAAGATGGTTAAGGTCTACACCTAATGCATGCAATATATCAATAGCCTTACCATTACCATCTCTAAGTAAGCCTAACATTAAATGTTCGGTACCAATAAAATCGTGGCCTAAGCGTAAAGCTTCTTCTTTACTAAAAGCTATAACATCTTTAACTCTTGGGGAAAAATTATCATCCATAGTGTATTCCTTTCTGCATTAAAAATAATAAAACATATTGAGTATAGGGCAAAAACTATACCTTAATTAAATGTTGAAAACGAAGAGACTAAAAAACCATTTTATATCAAAGCAAATATGCAGATACTTATTAACTAAAAAGATATCAAATATTGTTAATAAAAACTCCTAAAAATCACTTTGTAATTATCTTTAAACACCACTATATTGTTTATATTAGCACGTTTTGAAAACCTACAAAAAACTAATTAAATTTATTTATGGCAGAAGGAGAAAAACTCATACCAATTAATATTGAAGATGAAATGAAATCGGCTTACATTGACTATTCAATGTCGGTCATTGTGTCACGTGCTTTACCAGATGTAAGAGATGGTTTAAAGCCAGTTCACAGACGTGTGCTTTACGGTATGCACGAACTGGGTGTTAGAGCTAATTCAGCGCACAAAAAATCAGCAAGAATAGTCGGTGAAGTTTTAGGTAAATATCATCCACATGGTGACACATCTGTTTATGATGCGATGGTGCGTATGGCTCAAGAATGGAGTTTACGTTACATGCTAGTAGATGGACAAGGTAATTTTGGGTCTGTAGATGGCGACAGTCCTGCAGCAATGCGTTATACAGAGGCAAGAATGCGTAAGATATCTGAAGATATGTTAGCAGATATTGATAAGGAGACAGTAGATCATAAATTGAATTTTGATGATACACTAGAAGAGCCTACTGTTTTGCCAACACGTATTCCGGGACTTTTAGTTAATGGTGCATCAGGTATTGCAGTTGGGATGGCGACTAATATGCCACCTCATAACTTAACGGAAGTTGTTAATGGAACGATTGCTTATATTGAAAATACTGATATCGATATTGATGAACTAATGCAGTTCATTAAAGCGCCAGATTTCCCAACGGGAGGAACTATATATGGTTATGATGGTGTAAAGGAAGCGTTTCATACAGGTCGTGGGCGTATAGTTATGCGTGGTAATGCTATCATTGAAGAAGTACAAGGTAGAGAATGCGTTATTGTAACTGAAATTCCTTACCAAGTTAATAAGGCAGACATGATTAAAAAGACTGCTGATTTAGTAAATGACAAAAAGTTAGAAGGTATATCTACTATTAGAGATGAATCTGATAGAAATGGAATGCGAATTGTTTACGTTCTAAAGCGTGATGCTATTCCTAATATCGTTCTTAATAAATTATACAAATACACGGCTTTACAATCATCTTTTAGTGTTAATAACATAGCACTTGTTAATGGTCGTCCGCAACTATTAAATTTAAAAGAATTAATTCACTATTTCGTTGAGCACAGACATGAAGTTGTTGTTAGGCGAACTACTTATGAATTGCGCAAAGCTGAAGAGCGTGCGCATATTTTAGAAGGATTAATAATTGCTTCAGATAATATTGATGAGGTAATTGCATTAATAAGAGCTTCGTCTAATGCAGAAGAAGCAAGAGCAAAATTAATTGAGCGTTTTAAATTAAGTGAAATACAAGCCAAAGCTATAGTAGAAATGCGTCTACGTCAGTTAACGGGACTAGAGCAAGATAAACTGCGTGCTGAGTACGAAGACTTAATGAAGACTATCGAAGATTTAAAGGATATCTTAGATAAGAAAGATCGTCGAATGGATATCATCAAGAACGAGTTAGAAGCTGTTCGTGATAAATATGGTGATGATCGTCGTTCTGTCATAGAATACGCAGGTGGTGATTTAAGTATTGAAGATATGATTCCGAATGAGAAGGTGGTAATTACAATTTCTCATGCAGGTTATATTAAAAGGACTTCATTAACTGAATATAAAACGCAAAATAGAGGCGGTGTAGGACAAAAAGCATCTACGACTCGTAATGAAGATTTCTTAGAGAATCTATTTGTGGGTACAAACCACCAATATATGTTATTCTTTACTCAGAAAGGAAAATGTTTCTGGATGCGTGTTTATGAAATTCCTGAAGGTTCTAAAACATCTAAAGGAAGAGCGATTCAAAACCTCATTAATATCGAGCAAGATGACAAGGTAATGGCCTTTATCTGTACTCAAGATTTAAAAGATGAAGACTATATAAATAGTCATTATGTGATTATGGCTACTAAAAAAGGTCAGGTAAAGAAAACGTCTTTAGAACAGTATTCTAGACCGAGATCTAATGGTATTAATGCTATTACGATTAAAGAAGATGATACCTTATTAGAAGCAAAGTTAACAACTGGCGAAAGTCAAGTAATGCTGGCACTTAAGTCTGGAAAAGCAATTCGTTTTGAAGAAGCTAAAACAAGACCTATGGGTCGTAATGCGTCTGGTGTAAGAGGAATTAGATTACAAGATGAGCAAACTGATGAGGTAATTGGTATGATTGCAGTAGATGATATGGAAAGTAATATCCTTGTTGTTTCAGAAAATGGATACGGTAAGCGCTCTAGCTTAGAAGATTATAGAATTACTAATAGGGGCGGTAAAGGTGTAAAAACCATTTCTATTACAGAGAAAACAGGTAATTTAGTATCAATTAAGAATGTTACAGATGATGATGACTTAATGATTATCAATAAATCTGGTATAGCTATACGTATGGCGGTCGCTGATTTACGTGTCATGGGAAGAGCCACTCAAGGTGTGAAATTAATAAACCTTAAAGCAAATGATTCTATCGCTGCAGTTGCCAAAGTAATGAAAGATAATGAAGAAGAAGCTGAAGATGTGGATTCTGAAGTAATTGATAATCAGGTAACCAATGAAGATGGCACGGCTATTGATAAAAATGATAATGAAAACTAAAATTAACAATAAAACGATTTACCACAAGATGAAAAAATTAATGACATTAGTGTTACTCTTAGCTGTCTCGTCAATGTCTTTTGCACAAAAGAATGAGATAAAAGCAATTGAAAAAGCACTTAAAAATTCAAATTTTGCAGATGCTAAGTCAGCAGTTGCTGCAGCTGACGCATTAGTCGGTAACATGGATGATAAAATGAAAGCAAAGTTTTATTATGTGAAGGCGCAAGCATTATATGCAAATGGTACTGGAACAAATGAAAGTATTGATGAGGCTATTTCTAGTTTAGATAAATTGAAAGATTTAGAATCTAAAATGGGAAAACTTAAATATACGCAACAGGCTAATGAGATGAAATCTGGAATGATTAGTTCATTCTTAACAAAAGCAAATGACGCTTTTAATAACAAGAATTATAAAGTAGCTTCAAAAGGTTTTGAGAAAGTATATAGCTTATCTCCAAAAGACACTTTGTATTTGTATTATGCTGCTTCGGCTGCGGTATCTGGAGTAGACTATGATACTGCATTAGACTATTATGTTCAGTTAAAAAATATGGGGTATAATGGAGCCCAAATGCAGTATTTTGCGCAAAATAAAGAAACAGGAGAAGAAGAAAGTTTTGCAGATAAATCAACTCGGGATTTTTCAGTAAAAGCAAAAATTCATAATAATCCTAGAGATGTAAAAAGTGCCTCTAAAATTGGTGAAATTGTAAAGAATATTGCATTAATATATGTGTCTCAAGGTGAGAATGAAAAAGCTTTAGCTTCTATGTCAGATGCAAGAGCGGAAAATCCAGATGATTTAGGTTTATTGCTATCAGAAGCTAATGTACATTTAAAAATGGGCAATAAAGAGAAGTTTAAAGCATTGATGGAAGAGGCAACTAAGCAAGATCCTAATAATGCAGAATTACTATATAATCTTGGTGTCTTAGCTGCTGAAGCTGGTAATCTTGAGGAAGCAAAGAAGTACTATAAGAAAGCAATTGAGATTAACCCAAACTATGTTGATGCTTACAATAATTTAGCTGTAACAATATTAGAAGGTGAAGCAAGTATTGTTGAAGAAATGAATGGATTAGGTACTAGTTCAGCTGATAATAGAAAATATGACGAACTAAAAGCAAAACGTGCGGAATTGTACAAAGAAGCAATTCCTTACCTGTCTAAGGCTTTAGAATTAAAAAGTTCTAATATTGATGCTGCAAGAACGTTAATGAATATTTATAGTGTTTTAGGCGAAACAGATAAGTTTAAAGCGATGAGAACAAAAATTGAAGAAATGGAGGCTGTTGCTGGAGGCAATTAGAATTATCTTTAAATAAAAATAAAAAAAGCGATTAATTAAATTAGTCGCTTTTTTTATATGATTTTTTTAATAACTCTAAGTTTATGAGTATGTAGATTTTTGTCCACATTATATATGCCACTGTGATCCAAACGATCAATACGAACTTTGCCGTGCGCATGAATAATGTGGTTGTCTTCCATAATAATACCGACATGAATAATGTTTCCTTCAGCATTATCAAAAAATGCTAAATCACCAGGTTCACTTTCTTCTATGAAGCTAAGAGCTTCACCTTGTGTAGCTTGCTGCGATGCATCTCTAAATAATTTATAGCCATTAAGTTTATAAACCATTTGAGTAAATCCCGAACAGTCGATACCAAATGGTGTTTTTCCTCCCCATAAATAGGGTGCATTTAAAAATAGAAATGAGGTTTTTAAAATTTCAGATTTATTACTTTGTTCAGATATAATAGTTCCATCGAACTTGTGGTTTAGTAATTCTAAACCATTTAACTCTGAACCAACAGGAATAGGGTATAAGTTATTTGAAGAATCCGTAACAAATTCAATTAAATCCTTAGATAGTTTTATGTTACATTTTGTAAATTTAGAATAATTGGATTCTTCAATTTCTAGAAACTGTTTATTGTCAATCCAACCCTCGTACTTGTCAAAAGCAATTCGAATTCGACTCCATTTTTTTCGTCGTTCTAAAACTTTAAAGAAATCACCATACAATACTTGCGTTACCATTTCACTGATGTCGCTAGGTTCTAATCGTATTGGTACAATCCCAAGATTGCAAATGCCGTATTGCATAATAAAATTTAAGCGCGTTCTAATACCATTGCAGAAGCACCACCACCACCATTGCAAATAGCTGCAGCTCCAATTTTAGCATTGTTTTGATGTAATACATTTATTAGTGTAACCAATATTCTTGCTCCTGAACACCCAAGAGGATGACCTAAAGAAACTGCTCCACCATTTACATTTACGTTACTATCATCTAAACCTAATATTTTCATATTCGCTAAACCAACCACTGAAAACGCTTCATTAAATTCAAAGTAATCTACATCACTTAATTCAATATTTGCTTTTGCCAATGCTTTAGGTAATGCTTTAGCAGGAGCTGTAGTAAACCATTCTGGTTCTTGTGCTGCATCAGCATAACTTTTTATTGTTGCTATAGGTTTTAATCCTAGTTCATTTGCTTTATCTCTACTCATTAATACCATTGCAGCCGCACCATCATTAATAGTAGATGCATTTGCAGCAGTAACAGTTCCGTCTTTAGTAAAAGCAGCACGTAGCGCAGGTATCTTCTCCATTCTTACATTAGTATACTCTTCATCTCTATCTACAACTACAGCGTCTCCTCTTCGCTGTGGAACTTCAACAGGAATAACTTCATCATTAAATTTACCAGCATTCCAAGCAGATGCCGAACGCTCATAAGACTGAATTGCAAAAGCATCTTGGTCTTCTCTGGTAAACTTATACTCAGTAGCACATGCATCTGCACAAACACCCATAGCATTTTTATCGTAAGCATCTACTAGTCCATCTTTTTGCATACCATCTTCGAGAGTAGCAGGTCCAAATTTTGTTGCAGTACGAGCATGATAATAATGTGGAATAGAACTCATGTTTTCCATACCTCCAGCGACAACGACATCTGCATCACCTAGTTGAATGGCTTGCGCAGCTTGCATTACCGATTTCATACCAGAAGCACAAACTTTATTAATCGTAGTACATGGCACTGTGTCTAGAATACCAGCATAAATTGCTGCTTGTCTTGCAGGTGCCTGACCTGTTCCTGCTTGTACAACATTTCCCATTAGTACTTCATCTACATGTTCTGGTTTTAAGTTTATTTTATCCAATGCAGCTTTAATAGCAATAGCTCCTAATTTTGGCGCAGGTACACTAGATAAACTTCCTAAAAAACTACCTATTGGTGTTCTTACTGCAGAAACGATAACAACGTCCTTATTCATTATGCTTGTGTTTATAAGTTATTGCGAAATTAATCATTTTTTGAGAGATTTCGGAATGTATTAGTGATTATAGCGGTCTAAAATTCTAATATTTATTACTTTTGAATATATATGAAACATCAATGATAAAATTTTATCTTATAATGGATATAATTTTATAGATGTTCTATGTGACCGCAAAAAAACGATGAATGTAAACACATGAATACACTTCTAAATAAATGGTATAAAAATCACGCGCTTGTATACAAGATATTATTATTCTTAGTGACAACGCTTTTTATTGTTTACCTCTTCCCAAAAACAGGAAAATTTAGATATTCTTTCGAAAAAGGAAAACCATGGCAATCTGAAAACTTATATGCTCCTTTTAATTTTGCAATAAAGAAATCTAAAGATGAAATTGAGAAAGAAAGAATAGAAATTACTAGTAATAGTCTTGTTTATTTTGATGCTAATAATGAAGTCGAAGATGAGGTTTTGTCTGCATATATTGGACGTTTTAATGAAATATTTAAAGATTCGAGTTATTTAAAAATTCAAAATGCTGATTTATATGTAAGAGGAAAATTATTTGTTGATCAATTATATAAAAATGGGATACTAGATGTTGCTTATAATTACGCTGAAGATAAACAAGTGATTTTAGCGTCGTCTAATACAATTAAAAAAGAAATTAAATATGGTGGACTACTTGAGTTAAATGAATTGCGTCCACTTGTAGAAAATCACTTTAGTAATAATATTTCAGAAGAAAGGCGTAACAGCATGATATCTATATTTTTTGATGTTGTTAAACCAAATATTACTATTAATGGAAGCTTAACTCAGCAGGTATTAGAAGAAGCGTTATCTAAAATTGCTTTAACAAGAGGTAGTATCGATAAAGATCAGCTCATTATTGCCAAAGGACAGGTTGTTGAAGATAATCAATATGATATTTTAGACTCCTTAAAGTCCGAATATGAATCGCAAGTTTGGAATACAGCTAATTACAATTGGGTTCTTGTGGCTTATACATTACTAGTAGCATTAGCGTTGCTGATGCTTCTTTTATTTCTTCAAAAATACAGACTAGAGGTATTTCTTAATAACACCAAAGTAACCTTTATATTTTTCAATATTGGATTGATGGTATTGTTAACTACGTTGGTCATAAATTACAATTCGCAATACATTTATGTCGTACCGTTATGTATTTTGCCTTTAATATTGAAAGCATTTTTTGACGCACGACTAGGATTATTTGCTCATGTATTAACGGTTTTACTTCTTGGATTTATTGTACCAAACAGTTATGAATATATGTTTCTTCAAATCATAGCTGGTATAGTGACAATTTTAACGGTATCAGAATTATACAAAAGAGCTAATTTGTTTATTTCTGTAGGGCAGATTACATTTATATATATTATTGCCTATTTCGCTTTTTTTGTTATTCATGAGGGACAATTGACAGGCTTAAAATGGGAAACATTTGGATTATTTATCCTCTGTGGTTTAGCAACTCTTTTTGTGCAGCCTTTAATCTATATGTATGAAAAGATTTTTGGATTGGTTTCTGATGTATCCTTATTAGAACTCTCAGACACCAATACTAAACTGCTAAAAGAATTATCTAATACTGCACCAGGAACTTTTCATCACTCATTAAATGTGGCTAATCTGGCAGAAGCTTCTGCTAATGAAATTGGTGCTAATGCAATGTTAATTAGAGTAGGAGCACTATATCATGATATAGGTAAGATGAAAAATCCAACATATTTTACAGAAAATCAAAGCACAGGAATTAATCCTCATGATGAATTGTCTAGTAGAGAAAGTGTTAGGATAATAGTCGACCATGTCATCAATGGAATAGAAATTGCAAAAAAACATAATTTACCAGATAGGGTTATTGACTTCATCAGGACGCATCATGGTTCAAGTTTGGTGTATTATTTCTATATGAAAGAAAAAGCTACAGATGAAAATGTAGATATTAAGGATTTTTCTTATCCTGGACCAAAACCCTTTAGTAAAGAAACTGCAATATTAATGATGTGCGATAGTGTTGAAGCCGCATCAAAAAGTTTAAAGGACCCAACAAGCACAAAAATTAATGAGTTTGTTGAGAATATTATTAATAAGCAAATGGAAAGTGGCCAGTTTTTAAATGCGGATATCACATTTAAAGAAATTCAATCTATTAAAAAAGTATTGAAGCATAAACTCGCAAACATCTATCACCTTAGAATAGAATATCCAGAATAAAAGAAAAAGCCTTTGTAATATTAGTAGGACTTTTTGTAATCTTAAAAGTATTCAAAATGAACTTTCAAATTTGTTTAGAAATAGCAATGTTTTGGAAATACTGTTATTAATATTCTATACAACCTTCAGAAGCTAACTTTTCTAAATTACGAGTAAAATTATCGTCTATGATTTTGCCATATGATTTATGACAAAAAGGGCATGCATTGATATTTCCATTAGCATCAATGTAAACAGATTTTTTTCCAGCTAACATACATCCGATTTTACGTTGATGATAACCAGGATATATAATGATTGGATAATCGTTATAAAGGGATGAAAAATTATAGGTTATAAAAAAGTTTTCCAATATAGATATTTGCGCCTTGTTAAGTAAAACATCTTTTTTATTAAAATGACCCACCGGTTTTGGTTCTAAAAACTGAACATATGACACGCCTATTTCTTTTGCTAAAGCCATGTAGTTTTTAAGATTCTCTTTTGTTAAAAAATCTTTTGTTACACAGAGAGATAAGGCAACTATTAATTTGGCATTAATTGCATTTTTAACTGCTGATAAGGCCCAATTAAAAGCATTTTTATTATTTCTAAAATTATTATGTTTTTGAGCATTATAATGATCTAAACTAACTATAACACCTGTTATGCCTGAAGCTTTAAGTTCTTCAGCTTTAACTTTATTTAATGAAAAACCAGATGTTGTAATCCAAAAGTCAGTACCTGTTTTTGATGATTTTACAGTCTCACAAATTGCTTTAGATTCTAACAAAGGTTCTCCACCAAGAAATTGAATATGACCAACTCCTAAAGATTGAAATTTATTAACTATCTCCTCTAAATTTGCTTTATTAGATGTTCCTTTATCATTGAGCTGATCATAATCGTAGCAATGTTCGCATTGTAATGGACATTTGCTGGTAACAGAAATAAAGACCATATTAAACCTATTAAATGGTCTTTTTATGGGTTTAAAATCATTGAGTAGTGAATAAATAAACTGATCAAAATCTTTAGAAAACCAAGCTGATGTATATAGTCCCATATAGTACTTCCCATTTACGTGAACTAGTTTATGAATCTTAGGAATTCCTAAAATATTTTTTCGCATTGTTTTAAGGTAATTGTAAGCTTTTACCCAATCAATAGGGCTAGAATAATTAATAACTATTAATTTTAATAGTCTAAGACGCATTTTTACTCTAAATCTCCATAATTGAAAACCAATTATAAACGTGTTATTAATGCTGTTAGTATATAACACATCCTTGGTTGTTTCTACCGTAGAATTTTCTATTTTCAGAGCTGTATTATTCATTTGTATCTGCTACTAATTCACTAGTTTCAATGCCCATAATAGAGTAGTATTCTAATTTCGAAAAGTCAGTAAAACTGCCTTCTTGAAGGAATATTTTTAATGATTCGAGATTTGGTTTACCACTATAATCACGTATATAATTATAGTATCCTCTGTTTTTTAAGAAGACTGAATGTGAGTCGGCTACACTAACATTATTAAAATTAAACATTACGGTAACCTGATCACCAATGTTGGATTGTGTGAAGTACATTAAATCCTCATTATTTAAAAGGTCAGTTACCTCGTTATTATTTTGATCTATAGCTCTATGAGGCGATATATAATTAACTTCTAAAGGTAAATTATCTGAATAGTCAATAGCAGCAAAATCAACTTCCCAAAACATAAATCCGGTTTCTAATTTTACGTTCAATTTCTCTTTTGTAATGTATTTAGAATCTATAGGTATAACAATATCTCTAAACGCTAAAGGGCCTAATGAATTTAGATTTTTAATTAATTCCCAACCTTTGGGTGTTTCAACATATATAGAAAGTGGTATATGTTGTTCATTAATCCATTTTTCACTTCGGTCTTTATCTTGTTTTTGTTGTTGAGCTTGAAGAGCTGGATAATAATTACCAAATTTTTGATTAAACTTTCCGAAAATATAATCTAACCACATTGAATTTTTTACTGTTAAAAAGAGTTTTGCATCTGATGGTGTTTTTGGAGAATCGAATTCCATTATTACATGGCGTTTATTATCATCGTTGTTTGAAATTCCATTAAATGCATGAAAATTGTTGTCTTTATTGTTTAAAATTGAAGTATCCTGTTCTAAATTATCTATTACAGTCTGGTTTGGATTATTTAGGTTTGAAAATGTGTGTATTTTTCCGTTATCATCTAAAAGTACCTTTATATTTTGGGGATGATTGACTACAATTAATTCTAAAACATCAGTATGTTGAATCTCTTTAAGTTCGTTTGTAACTTTAATAGAATAATCTGTTTTTGAATCAAAATATGTACCTAAAGGAATGTAATCATCTCTTTGCATATTCTCTGTTAAAACACCTGGGTAAAGCTCACCAACAAATTGATAAGTATCACCTACTTTTACATAGACAAATGGACAAGAACTTTTCAAAGCTAAAATTATAAGAAAAGCACTTCCAATCAATGCGCCTGCTCCTAACATTACAACTGCGAATTCTGCTAAGCCGTCTCTTTTATTTAATGAAAGAGAATGAATGTCTTCCATCGGAATTGTTATTTCTGTTCCTATTTCGGGAGCAATTTTTGTTTTAAGGTTTATGTGAATTTCACTAATCGGATCTTGTGTTTTTTTCTTGAAACGATTTGGACCTTTTTCCTTTCTAGCATTTTTGTATACGTGCTCAGAAACTAAGGCTTCACTTATACCTGATATGGTATTTCTATTTTGATCAATTTTAATATTATTTAAATGAAATACTTTTCCATCTGAATGGATAATAGCATAATATCCAGCTTTATTAATATCTGTTATTTTATTACTAATTTCTTTTTCTGAAGTTGTCAGATCTTTAACCTTATAATATGCACAGCCATTAGAAAGATTAAGAACAGCCAATGCAAGTATTATGGATAGGAATGAATTAAGGGGATGATTTTTTCTAAATACCTTAAATGGATTTAACCCTTTTATTTTATCTTTAGTTTTCATGCTTTCAAGGATTTATAATTCTTATAAATTTATGAAATCACTGGAGTTATAAAATGATATTCCTCATTTTAAAGAAATTGAAACCATTAAAAAAGAATTGAAACTTATTATTGGTGAATATTTGCTTTCGGAGTATAGAATAAACTGAATAAAAAAACAAAAAAGCCTCAACAGTTATGTTAAGGCTTTTTGTGATCGCACTAGGATTCGAACCTAGGACCGCCTGCTTAGAAGGCAGGTGCTCTATCCAGCTGAGCTATGCGACCAATTAGAGTATAACTCTAAAAATTCAATAAAAGTCGGGGTGGCAGGATTCGAACCTGCGGCCTCCACGTCCCAAACGTGGCGCGATAACCGGGCTACGCTACACCCCGAAGTTGATTATCTTTAAATATACTAACAGTCGCATAAGCTGTAGTAAATTTTGCGGAGAGACAGGGATTCGAACCCTGGGTACCTATTTCTAGGTACGACGATTTAGCAAACCGCTCCTTTCGGCCACTCAGGCACCTCTCCAGTATTAAATGAACGTATTTTAATAAAAATGCGGATGCAAATGTAACTTTTCATATTAAAGAACGCAACATTTTATTTGAGTTTTTTACAAAAAAATGCTCTTATTTTAATCTCAACGTATTACAAGTTTATTTTTTTAATTTTTTAATACATTTTTATGGTTAAATTCATTTTAGCTATTTTTAAGAATCAATAGTTGTAACAATCTATAAACTAAAACGATGTCTAAATATATAAGTGATAGAGCTTTTACAGATTATGTGCATTTAAACCTTGCTCACCCCATTATTTATAGGCCTTTAGAGTGGACTAAAGTTCAATTGCGGGAGGATTATGCCAAGTATATAGATATGATGGATGGTATTGATTATGTGTATAGAAAAGAGGATCTTATATTAAGTGTCCAGGAACGTTTCAGAGAAAAAACATACGAGGACTATTCAGATTTTACAATACGATATAGAAGAGATGGTAATAATGTCGAAGATCGCAATGAATCGGAGTATTATAAGATGAAAGCACATTACTTTACTTATGGTATTATTGATAGTTCTAAAAATGAAGTTAACAAGTCTTCTAGATTTATAAAATATGCCATAATCAATTTGAAAAAGGTATATGAAAAACTAGATTCTAAGGCCATTTTTATATCAGACAATAAAGAGAATAGATGCAAGATTATTGACGGAAACCGTATTGAATGTCCTGTAAAGTATAATATTGATGGTTCTTCTTCATTTTTTCCTATTGATATTTCTTATTTAGTAAAGCTTTGGGGCGAAGAAATGATTATTGCTCAAAAAGGGTTTTTATAAGTCTAGTGGATTTTACTACATACAATAATAATCTTCTCATTATTTAAGTTCGTTGTAAAAAACAAATAAATGGTTCCACCATCTTTTACCTTTAGTTTTTTACGAATATCATGAACAGATATTGGAAAGTTTCTAGTGGTAATATTGGCTTTAAAGATTTTTTCTTTAGCAAATGACTTTTTATTATATGGAAGTAGTTTTTCTATTTTAAAGGCTCTACCAGGGAAATCTACTTTTTCATTTGAAGTATATAAATGAGAATGCTTATGCAGCTTATTGAGTCTAAGTTTATGACCTGTAGAATTAAATGCACCTGCTTTTAGAATTGAAGCATTGGGCTCATATAAATAGGTGAGAGGATTACTGTATTCTACTTCAGCTAAGGCTTCATCTTTAAATTTATATTCAAAATCTTGAATGTTTTCTTTTCTAATATTTATTGTTTTTACATCAACTTCACCGACATAGTCGCGTTTTAAAATCCAAAGTAATTCTTTCACGTCATTATTAACAGCAATAACGTGAATCGCTATTACATTTTTTAAGTCAGAAAGGGTAGCCGATAAGTCTAATAGTGGTGATGTTTTAATCATCACATGTTTTGAATATTTTAGAAATAATCCTTGAAATGTTTTAATGTTAGGCGTGCAATCGCTGAGCAGAAAAACCTTTTGTTTACTATCATCTCTTCGAGAAGGATCTATATAAATCCAATCGAAAGGTTGATTCTTATTTTTTAATACTTCAATTCCACTGTCATTAATACATTCAACATTTAAAACGTTTAAAGCTTCATAATTATGTTTTACTATTTCAGAGAGTTGAGAATTTATTTCGCAATGTGTAACGCAATTTATTTGTTTAGAAAAAAAATAGGCATCTATACCAAATCCACCAGTTAAATCTATTAGTGATTTCCCTGAAACTAAATTAGCTTTATACGCTGCAGTAACCTCAGACGATGTTTGTTCGATATTCAGTTTATTTGGGTAATAAATCTTACCGGTTTTAAACCACGTTGGTAGTTTATTTTCGCAACGTTTTTTTGCCTCTATCTGTTCAATTATTGCTTTAGTATCAATAGTTTTGAATGGAATTCCTTTTAATAAAAGATTGGTGATATCTGACTTAAGATTAGAATCTATAAACTCTTGAATTTCAGTATTTAAAATTTCCTTTTTCAAACTAAAATTACAAGTCTTTCGTCAACTTATTGACAACTTTATATTCAGATAAAAATTCTTTAAGAATTACTTTAATGGCCGTGTAAGCTGGTATGGCTACAATCATTCCAACAATTCCAAACAGAATACCTGCAATGATAATAACCAAGAAAATTTCTAATGGATGCGACTTTACACTCTTTGAGAAAATAAATGGCTGACTAAAGAAATTATCAATCAATTGTGCTATAATAAACCCAATCATTACATAGGTTGTCTTTGGTAAAATCACTTCACTAAAACTTTCACCTAAGTTGCTGGACATACTAAGTAGCAGCATTAAAAACCCACTAACTATAGGTCCTACATAAGGTACTAGATTTAATAGAGCGCATAAAAATGCTATTACAACCGCGTTATCTATTCCAAAGATGAGTAACACAAAGGTGTAAATTATAAATAGTATTAAAATCTGGAAAATTAAACCTACAAAGTAGCGTGATAGTAAATCTTTAATCTTAGTAAATGAGCGCTTAGAGCCTGTTTCGTTTCCTTTTGGAACAAACATCATTATACCATCTTCAAATAACTTACTGTCTTTTAAAAAAAAGAATGAAATGAATAACACAGAAAACAAACCAATACTAAAGCTACCTAAACCACTGATAAAACTGTTCAGGAAATTTGGAATAACTGCAAAATCTAACTTAGAGAGTAAATTAGAATCTTTAATAGATTGCTCAACATCAATTTTCTGAAATTCAAAATACGTTACTATTTGATTATATAAACTTTCAATATTGCTCTGTAATTGTTCAATATTAAGTAATGAAAGATTATGTCCTTGTTCTACTATTAATGGGACAAAAAGGCCTACTAACCCAATTAAAATGCCAATAAGTAACACCATCGTTACTATTACCGCAATGGTATTATTGAATTTTAATTTTTGTCTCAAAAACAAGACAATTGGTCTTCCTATTAATGAAATTACAACGGCAACGGTTATGTAAACAATTACTGATTGGATTTTATACAGAAAAAATAAAACCAATGCAATGGCTATTAGTATACCTAATGCTCTTAAAATGCCGTTTGCTATAATTTTAGAATTCATTACTGTTTATTTACTCAAAGATGCTGAAATAAATTCAGCAAGACAAATTTAGGAATTAAGTTGTTTAGTGAGTTCGTAAAGTGTAATACTTGTGGCTTGTACCACATTCATACTACTATTATTGCCATACATGTTAATATGTACTATTGCATCCATTTGTTTTAAAATATTCTCCGAAACACCAAAACTTTCATGCCCTAGTACTAGCACTATAGGTTGATTTGTGTTTAGTTTAAATAAACTTAGTTCTGTACTCGTTTCTGTTATTTCTAATGCAACTGAATAATATCCTTTTGTTTTTAAGTTTGATACAACCTCATTAATGTCTGCTTCAATTCTATAATTTACATAGTTCTCTGTAGATCGCGATGTTTTTTTCATACGTTTTCCAAGTGAGATATCTTTACCGCAAAAAATTAGTTCTTCAATTCCAAATGCATCTGCAATTCTGAATAAACTACCGATATTAGGGGCATTAGTAATGTTATCACAAACTAATGCAATTGGATATTTTTGTTTTTTGAAGTTAGAATTGTAGTGTGTGAGTTGCAACGCGTTTTTTAGTTTTTAGAATCAATATTATAAATAAATAGGATAGCGAATTACACAATCAAGAATAGAATTAGAAATGATATTCTTTTTAATTTTTTTGTTAGGTTACCTTTTTTGTCTTTATTTAAATTATATTCAGAAGAAAAATCAAACAATGAAAAAATTATATTTATAATGTCATTCATTTTAATTCTCAAAAGCATATTTAACAATATTAGCACCCATTTTTAGTGCTTTTTCTCTTACATCTTCTGGGTCATTGTGCACTTCTTGGTCTTCCCAACCGTCGCCTAAATCACTTTCAAATGTAAAAAGTAATACCAATCTACTTTCATGAAAAATACCAAAAGCCTGTGGTGCTTTACCATCATGTTCGTGAATTTTAGGTAAGCCATTCGGAAAATTGTAAGCCGTATTAAAAATGGCGTGATTTTTTGGGATTTCTATTAGCTCATTATTTGGAAACACTTTTTTAAGTTCTTTGGTAATGTAGGGTTCCATTCCGTAATTATCATCAATATGTAGAAACCCACCAGAAACTAAATAGTCTCTGAGGTTATTAGCATCATCTTCACTGAAAAACACATTGCCATGGCCCGTCATATGCAACAATGGGAACTGAAAAATATCAGTACTGCTTGGTTCTACAGTTTGTACATTTTCATTAATATTAGTATCAATATTATCGTTACAATAGTTTACCAGATTTGGTAATGCGGTCGGATTACTATACCAGTCACCACCACCTTTATATTTTAGAATAGCAACATCTTGCGAGAATAGTATACAAGTAAAAAGCGCGAAGAAAAAAGTAAAAAGGAATTTCATCTAATCAATCATTTATAAATGCTACAGAATGACATGCTGCAATAGCTGCAGTTTCAGTGCGTAATCGTGTCTCTCCCAAAGTTACGGGAAAAAAATTAGCCTGAAGCGCTTGCGCGATTTCTTTAACGCTAAAATCTCCTTCTGGTCCAATTAAAATGAGATAATCTTCATCAGATTTTAGTTGCGATTTCAATGATTTTTTATCCGTTTCTTCGCAATGCGCAATAAATTTTTGTTCAGAAAAATGTTGAGCTATAAACGATTTATATGCAATTGGTGGGTTTAATTTTGGTAAGTAGCATTGCAACGACTGCTTCATTGCTGACTGAATAATTTTCTCTAAGCGTTCAATTTTTACAACTTTTCGTTCACTATGGTCGCAAATAATTGGTGTTATAGTGTTAATACCAATTTCAGTTGCCTTTTCTAAAAACCATTCGTAGCGATCATTCATTTTTGTTGGAGCGACAGCTAAATGAAGATTATAATTTCTTTTTTCCTTAAATGTTTTTGAAATGATTTCTACCGAACAATGTTTTACATCTGCTATGGTTAGTTTTGCGATAAACAACCATCCTATACCATTGGTAATATGCAAGCTATCACCACTTTTTTTGCGCAATACTTTTACAATATGTCTACTTTCTTCTTTATCGAAACTAAAACTAGTGTCGTTTTCAGAAATATTTGAATTGTAAAATAATTGCATTATTAAATGTCTTCTGTAAATTTTAAAACTGTAATTTCTTCTATTGGTTTTTTCTCTTCTGTTTTCATTACAACGTAATACTTTTTATTTACAGGATCGTCTATGGTAAACACGTCATTTATGTTGTGATTTTCATTAAATGCTAGTTCATCAAAAGTTTCTGACATGTCTCCAATTTTTATCCAGCCTGTATCACCACCTATTTTTGCATTAGGTCCAGAGGAATGATGTTTTGCTAAGTCTTTAAATTTGTAGCCTTCGTTATATTGAGATAAAACTTTATTTCGTATCACTTTGGCGGCAACGTTTGATTTTTTTTGGGCATCTATTACGATAATATTGAATTTGCAATAATCAACTTTCGTTTTATCAATGATTTTATAATACGTCTTTTTAAATCTGGTTTTAATTACTTTTTTTCGACCAATTGAAAGTTTAAAAAGTGCATTTGCCAATTTAGTTTTGTGATTTTCTTTATTAAAAGTATAAAGTTTTCCTTCGTCTGGTTTATATGTTTTTAAAAAAGACGCAGCATCCTCACTGGATGCAATAGAATCTAATTTTTTTTCTAAATTAACCTGTGAAAGACTAAGAAGAGGAATGAATAAGAAAAGTGCGAAATAATATTTCATTCTAATAATGTTTTTTTTAGATTAGGGTTGACAACAAAAAAACTAAATTTTAGGTAAAATAAAAAATAAAATGTAAAGCTTATTTGTAGATGTGTTAAAATTATATTTTCAATCGTGCAGTAGCCATAACATCAAAACCTGAAAAATCTTTCTTCAAATACTTTAAATATCCTACTATAGCAATCATTGCAGCGTTATCTGTAGTGTATTCAAATTTTGGAACATAAGATGTCCATTCAAATTTTTGTTCAGCATCTATTAATGCTGCTCTAATGCCAGAATTTGCTGAAACGCCACCACCAATTGCAATATGAGAAATACCCGTTTGTTTTACAGCAAGCTTCAATTTATTCATTAAAATTCCAATAACTGTATATTGAATAGAAGCACAAATATCATTTAAATTTTCTTCAACAAAGTTTGGATTTTCCTTTACTTGGCGCTGTACAAAATATAAAATAGCTGTTTTAAGACCAGAAAAACTGAAATTTAAACCACCAACTCTTGGTTTGGGAAATTGATACGCTTTTGGGTTTCCGAGTTGTGCTCGTCGATCTATTTCTGGTCCTGCAGGATAACCTAAGCCTAATACTTTTCCGCTTTTGTCATAAGCTTCACCAACGGCATCGTCAATAGTTTCTCCTAAAACTTCCATTTTAAAATAATCTTCGACTTTCACTATTTGTGTATGACCACCAGAAATGGTCATTGCTAGAAAAGGAAATAGAGGTATTTTATGATTTTCCTCTTTAATAAAATGAGCTAAAATATGCGCTTGCATATGGTTAACATCTATTAGAGGAATGTCTAATCCATACGCTAATGATTTTGCAAAAGAAGTGCCGACTAACAATGAACCCATTAAACCAGGTCCTCTTGTAAAAGCAATAGCATGTAATTGATCTTTAGTGACACCCGCTTTTTCTAGTGCCTGATGCACTACAGGAACAATATTCTGTTGGTGTGCTCGAGATGCTAATTCTGGAACAACTCCTCCGTATTCTGCATGTATTTTTTGATCTGCAACAACATTACTTAAAATACGGTCGTTACAAAGTATAGCAGCCGAGGTATCATCGCAAGAAGATTCAATGCCAAGGATATAAATATTTTCTTTTTTCATAGTCGATATTAGGCACAATAATTGTTAATTTTGACAGATATAGTCCATTACTGTAATTTTCAACGTATTGTAAATGCAAAGGTAATGAAGATTTCATCAATTTTTAAGCGATAATTCTATCAAAAGAGTACTCAAAATAGTAGGTAAAATAATAGGTGTAATTCTACTCCTGTTTTTTATTCTTTTTTTAATACTTGCTATTCCTGCTGTACAAACCAAACTCGGTCAATATGCTACAGAACGATTAAATGAAGACTATAAAACAGACATTAATATAGGTCGTGTTGGTTTGCAACTCAATGGTGATATTGAGCTTAAGGAGATTTTAATTAGAGATTATAAAAAGGATACGCTCATTAGTGTAGGTGAACTCAACAGTTCTATTATTAGCTTTAAAAATCTTTACAACAGTAAGCTTAATTTTGGTGATATAGATATTCAAGATTTAGTTTTTAATCTTAAAACTTATGCAGGTGAAACAGATACCAATTTAGATGTTTTTGTAGCAAAGTTTGATGATGATAATCCAAGAGTAGGTCCAAGTAAATTTTTGTTTTCTTCGAGTGATGTATCTATTGAGAATGGAATATTTCGCTTGATTGATGAAAACTTAGAAACACCCAAAGTTTTTGAATTTAGTAAGTTAAACGCTAATACAACTAACTTTTTAATTAATGGACCAAATGTTAGCTCTAGAATAAACACGTTTAGTTTTTTAGATAGTAGGGGAATTGCTGTTGAAAATCTAAAGGCAAATTTTGAGTATACTTTGGATTACATGAATTTTGGTAATCTTAATATAAAAACCGAACAATCTGAGTTAAAAGGAGATTTAAGATTCAACTACAAGCGTGAAGATTTAAAGTACTTTACAGATAAGGTAAATGTTGAAGCAAAATTTAAAGATTCTGATATTTCATTGACAGAATTAAACGTCTTTTTTGATGAATTTGGTGTTAACCAGCGAGCAATCTTAAATGCTGATTTATCTGGTACTTTAAATAATTTATTCGCGTCAAACTTAAATGTAAGTACGAGTCGCAATACAAGAATTCTTGGTGATATAACATTTAAGAATTTGTTTAGCAAAGAAGAAGATAGTTTTGCTTTAGACGGAAAGTTTCAAAATTTAGCTTCAAATTATAATGACCTAACAGCTCTGCTGCCTAGGATTCTAGGAAATGCAATTCCTACAGTATTATCTAAGGTTGGAAATTTCAATATAAAAGGGACCTCTTATATAACAGCGAAACATATTGGCGCCAAAATAGATATTAATACAGATATTGGTTTTGTAAAGTCAGATTTAGAGCTTACGCAAATTGATGATATTGATAATGCTAGCTACATTGGTAATATTGTACTCGATGAATTTAATATTGGTGAACTCATTAATGATCCTTTAGTAAAAACAATATCTTTAAATCTCGATGTAGATGGTAAAGGTTTCACCATTGATAATTTAAGAACTGATGTCAAAGGAGACGTTTTTGTATTAGATTACAATGGTTACACGTATAGAGATATTTCACTTTCTGGTGATTTAGGTAATAAAATATTTAATGGTGTCTTAAAAACCGAAGACCTAAACTTAAAATTAGATTTTAACGGTTTAGTAGACTTTTCACAAGAACTAAAAAAATTCGATTTCAAGGCTAATGTAGGTTATGCGAACTTAAAAGTTTTAAACTTTGTGACTAGAGATAGTGTATCAGAATTTAGAGGTTTGGTGACTATGACAGCGAGAGGAACAACTTACGATAACGCTAGTGGTGCAATTAATATTAATAGCACAACATATAAAAATCAAGATAGTAATTATAAATTTCAAGATTTTGATATTGTCTCTTTTTTTGAAGGTGGGGAACGTACGCTTACTATAAACTCACCAGATATTATTAACGGTAAAATAAAAGGGAAGTTTAAAATTAGAGATATATTAAAATTAGCAGAGAATTCATTAGGTAGTATTTATACTAACTTTGAACCTAATACAGTTGATGATGGTCAATATTTAAATTTCTATTTTAATATTTATTCAAAAATCGCAGCAGTATTTTTTAAGGATTTAACCCTTTCTAAAAATACGTTTATAGAAGGAAGAATAGAAACTGATGAGAAAGGTTTTGAGCTTACTTTTAACTCGCCAGAAATTAAGTTTCAAGATTATTTTGCTACTAATATTAATATTGATGTAAATAACAGAAATCCATTATTTAACACCTTTATAGAAATTGATAGCATAAACGCAGGGATTTATAGAGCTTCACAATTTAGTCTTATTAATGTAACTAAACGTGATACATTATTGATTAAGACAGAGTTTAAAGGAGGTACAAACAATAAAGATGATTATAATCTTAATTTGTTTTACACTATTGATGAAGCAAATAAATCGGTTGTAGGTTTTAAAAAATCTGAAGTACTATTTAAAGGTTATGAATGGTTTATAAATTCTCAGAAGGATACACTTAATAAGGTGAGATTCGATAGAGATTTTAAGACCTTTGATATTTCACCTATTAAGATTAATCATTATAATGAAGAAATTCTATTTTCTGGCGTATTAAAAGATTCCATTGACAAAAACTTAAAGCTAGACTTTAATGAAGTAGAGCTCGTAAAAATTACACCACGGATTGATAGTTTATCTTTAAAAGGTGTAGTAAATGGAAAGCTAAATTTAATACAGGATAAGGGTGTTTATTTCCCAAAATCTGATGTGGTAATAAGCAGTCTGTTTGTTAATGATTATGATTTAGGAGATTTAACAGCCAGAGTTCAGGGTAATAACTCAATTACTAAATACGAGGTTGATGTATCGTTAATAAATGATAATTTAAAATCATTAGCTGCTAATGGTATTATTGATTTTGATACGGATAATCCTAGAATAAATATCGATGTAGCTTTTGAAGAGTTTTTACTAGACCCTTTGAATCCATTGGGTGAAGGAGTTATTAATAATATAAGAGGTTTAGTCTCTGGTAATGCAATAGTTTCTGGGAGTTTAAAAAAGCCAGGAATTTATGGAGAGTTGTTGCTAGATAGAGCTGGTTTGTCTATTCCATATTTAAATGTTGATTATGATTTCGATTTCGATTCTAAAGTATCACTTAGAGATCAGCAATTCATTTTCAATGATGTTGCAATGACGGATTCTAAATATTTCTCTAAGGGAAGTTTAAATGGGTTTATTGCACATAATAATTTTTCTGATTGGAAACTGGGATTAGAGTTAACGACCGACAGATTGTTGGTGTTAAATACAGAAGAGTCCGAGGATGAATTATATTATGGAACTGGTTTTATCTCTGGTAAAGCCGAAATTAAAGGACCAACAGACCAATTGGTTATTGAAGTTCGAAATGGAAGTACAGAAGCAGGTACAGAATTCTATATTCCTTTAAATGATTCTGAAAGTTTTGGTGATAATTCATTTATTCATTTTTTAAGTCCAGAAGAAAAATTAGCAAGGATTAATGGAGAAGTTACTGAGCAGATAGAGGTTAAAGGATTAATTCTAGATTTTGATTTAAATGTAAATCAAAATGCAATAATTGAGATTGTAATAGATAAAGAAGCAGGAAGTACTATAAAAGGAAGAGGTGAAGGGAATTTAAATTTCTTAGTTAACACCAATGGTACTTTTAATATGTGGGGAGATTTTACAGTATTCGAAGGAGAATATAATTTTAAATATGGTGGTTGGGTTGAAAAGAAATTTGAAGTAGAACGTGGCGGAAGTATTGAATGGGAAGGTGAACCATTTAAGGCTCAGATTAATTTAAAAGCGGTTTATGGAACTACTGCAAATCCTTCAGTTTTATTAGATAATCCAATTAGTCAAAGAATACCTATAGAAGTAGAGATTCAATTAACAGGTCTGCTAGAACAACCAACTCCAGATTTTGATTTACGATTTCCAAATGTTTCGTCTACTTTAAAATCTGAGTTAGATTATAGACTATCTTCAAAGGATGAGCTTGAGTTTCAAGCACTTTCATTATTAGGTACTGGTGGATTTTCAAGTGGTACAGGAGGTGTAAACTTTACGGGTACTATTTCAGAAAGACTCAGTGGAATTGTCAATAATATTTTAGGTGGTGATAATGAGAATTTAAGTTTAGGTGTAGATTTAGAGCTCGGTCAAGACACACCAGAGTTGCAAACAAATACATCAGTAGGTTTTACGCTTCAGACTAAAATAAACGACAAAATTTTAGTAAATGGTAAGGTCGGTGTACCATTTGGTACAACACAACAAACTACAATTACTGGTGATGTTCAGGTTGACTGGTTACTAAATGAAGATGGTTCATTACGTGCTAAGGTTTTTAATAGAGAAAACACCATTAGAAACTTTGGTGAAGAAATAGGTTATACACAAGGCATAGGTTTATCGTACAATGTTGAATTCGATACATTTAAAGAATTACTTCAAATAATCTTCTCAGGGAAGAATAGAAAAGAGAAAAAAGAGAAAAAGGCAGCTAGAAAAAAGAAAAAAGAAGAGGACGAAATGATGCCAGATTTCATTTCAATGAAGAAAAAAGAAAAAAAATCTAAGTCTTAAAACCTAAGTTTTTCATTTTTTTTTAAAATACTTATTAACGAAAACGTTTGAATTTACTACTCAGTCATATTTTATGACATTAGTCACTTTTTTGTATGTATTGTTTAGTAATTTTACTCAAAATAATTTTAAATAATGCTACACACAATTAAAAAAATAGGTGTTATGACTTCTGGAGGAGATTCCCCAGGAATGAATGCTGCAGTTAGATCTGTTGTAAGAGCTTGTGCTTTTCATAATATCGAGGCCTATGGTATTTATAGAGGTTATGAAGGCATGATCGATGGAGATTTTGTTAAAATGGATGCACGTAGTGTAAAAGGTATTATTAATAAAGGTGGTACGATATTAAAATCTGCGCGTTCAGAAGAATTCAGAACAAAAGCAGGTAGAGCTAAAGCGCACAAAGCATTATTAAAAGCTGGTATAGATGCTTTTGTTGTTATTGGTGGTGATGGTAGTTTTACTGGTGCAATGATTTTTAATCAAGAATTTGGTTTTCCTGTGATGGGAATACCAGGAACTATAGATAATGATATTTATGGAACAACACATACTCTTGGATATGATACAGCTTTAAATACAGTTGTTGAAGTAATAGATAAAATTAGAGATACAGCAAGTTCTCATAACCGTTTATTCTTTATTGAAGTGATGGGACGAGATGTTGGACATATTGCACTAAACGTTGGTATTGGTGCAGGTGCTGAAGAGATTTTGATTCCTGAAGAAGATCTTGGATTAGATCGATTATTAGAATCTTTAAAACGCAGTAAGGAAACAGGGAAATCATCGAGTATTGTCGTTGTTGCCGAAGGTGATAAAATAGGTAAAAGCGTTTTTGAGCTTAAGGATTATGTAGAAGCAAATAAATCAGAATACGAAGTACGTGTTTCTGTTTTAGGTCATATGCAACGTGGTGGTTCACCGTCTTGTTTCGATAGAGTATTAGCAAGTAGAATGGGAGTTAAAGCGGTAGAAAGTTTAATAACAGGAAAAAGTAATTACATGGTCGGTCTTAAAAATGATATTATGGATTTAACTCCATTTGACCAGGCTGTAAAAGGAAAATCAAAAATAAATATGGAACTGCTAAGAGTTTCAGATATAATGTCAATTTAATAACAAACGAAAATAAATTAATAGTAGATATGTCAAATTTAAAATTAGGAATCAACGGATTCGGTAGAATAGGTAGAATAGTTTTTAGAGCTACAGTTAAACGTGATGACGTAGACGTGGTTGCGATTAACGATTTATTAGATGTAGATCATTTAGCTTACCTTTTAAAGTATGATTCAGTACACGGAAGATTCGATGGTACAGTAGAAGTTAAAGATGGAAACTTAGTAGTGGACGGAAAAACAATTAGAATTACTGCAGAGAGAGATCCTAAAAACTTGAAATGGGATGAAGTAGGAACTGATGTTGTTGCAGAATGTACAGGTATTTTTACCACTTTAGAAACAGCACAATATCATATAGATGGTGGAGCTAAAAAAGTAGTTATTTCTGCTCCAAGTAAAGATGCACCAATGTTTGTAATGGGTGTTAACGACAATGAGCTTACAGCAAGTAATACCATAGTATCAAACGCTTCTTGTACAACTAACTGTTTAGCACCTATTGCTAAAGTTATTGAAGATAATTTTGGTATTAAAGAAGGTTTAATGACTACAATACATGCAGCTACTTCTACACAATATACAGTAGATGCACCTTCACCTAAAAATTACCGTTTAGGGCGTTCAGCTGTTGTAAATATTATACCTTCATCAACAGGAGCTGCAAAAGCAGTAGGTAAAGTAATTCCTGAGTTAGATGGAAAATTAACGGGTATGGCATTTAGAGTGCCAACTGCTGATGTATCTGTGGTTGATTTAACTGTAAAAACAAATAAAGAAACGTCTTTAGCAGATATTAAAGCAGCAATGAAAAATGCAGCTGAAGGATCTATGAAAGGTGTTTTAGGTTATACTGAAGATGCTGTTGTATCTCAAGATTTTGTTAGCGAAGTAAGAACAAGTGTATTTGATGCTGATGCATCTATAGAACTTAATTCTAAATTCTTCAAATTAATCTCTTGGTACGATAACGAATTTGGTTATTCAAATAAAATGATAGATTTAGCTCAAAAGGTAAATAATCTATAGTAATATTAGTATTTATTCTAAAATTCCGTAGGTTAATAAATTCGTTTTCTTACGGAATTTTTAAATTTAAGACACATGATTTTAATAACAGATGGTGGCTCTACCAAATGCGATTGGATAGCATTAGACAAAAATGGTAATCAAGTAGTAGATAAAATTAGAACTAAAGGCTTAAATCCTGCGATTGTCGCTGAGAAGAAACTTAATCAAATAATTGGTGGTTCTGATGATTTAATGATTCTTGCTGATAAAGTATCACATGTATACTTCTATGGCGCAGGTTGTGGTACAGAAAAGCCATCAATGCTGTTAAAATCAATTTTAGAATCGTATTTTATTAATGCTCAGGTCGAAGTAAGAGAAGATACGTATGCTGCTGTTAGAGCGTGTATTAATTCTAATGACGAAGCTGCAGTAGTCTGTATATTAGGTACAGGTTCTAATTGCAGTTATTATGATGGTCAAGCATTACATCAACGTGTGGCCAGCCTTGGATTTATAATGATGGATGATGCCAGTGGAAACTATTTTGGCAAACAACTAATAAGAGATTATTACTTTGGTAAAATGCCAGACACAATAAGTGTTGCTTTTGCTCACAAGTATAATATTGAAGCAGATTTCATTAAATATAATTTGTATAAACAGACCAATCCAAGTGCATATTTAGCTAACCATGCTGAGTTTATGTTTATAAACAAGGATTCAGACTATATTAAAAATCTAATTCTTAAAGGAATTCGTTTGTTTTCTGAAAACATGATTCTTCAGTTTAAAGATGAACTAAAAACTGGCATACCTGTCCATTTTGCAGGTTCTATTGCATTTTTTGCTCAAGAAGAAATTAATCAGGTGGCAGAAGAATTCGGTTATAACGTTGGTAATTTTGTAAGACGACCAATAGATGGCTTAGTGAATTACCATATTAAGAACTTATAACACCCTATCACGGAATAAGATTTATATTTGTTTATTTCGTGTTAATAAAACTTGATTTAGCTATTGTAAAATATATTAATTGGTTATATCTTTGCCATATCTAAACGTAAATGAAACAAAACTATGTTCGATTTTGACCAATATTTAGGATTTTTAGCTTTTTTAACCATATTAACAATTGGATTTTGGTTAATGATTTTCCTTTTAACTTTTGTGATTCCTTACTGGGTTTTTGGTTCGGCAATTGAGCGTTTCAAAGAAATTAAAGAAGAAAAGAAAGCTGCACGCGAAAGTTTAACGCATTAGTAGTTTATATCACATAGTAAAAGAGCGCAATTTGCGCTCTTTTTTATGCTCTAATTTGAGGTGGTTTAGTAATCTAAACATAATTATTTTGAAATACCTAGTCTGTTTTTATTCTTCAAGCTCACAAAAATCTTCGAGAACGTTGAATAGCTGATGTTGTTGGTGATATTTTAAAAGATAGATTTGATAATTGATTACCGCAATTAATATATTAATACTGGTGTAGATATTTGGATTCTCATTTCAAGGAAATACAATGAGGACACTGTTTTAAAACCAAACGAATCAGATCTACCACAGCATTTGATAGATGACCTTATAGAAGGAACCCCTGTATGAGACATATTTACAGATAATTTTAAAATAGGTTGCGCAGCTAATGAGGTTTTAAAACTATCCTTATAAACAGGAAATGATAAGTTATTATTACCTACAATTTTACACATCCTTCGGGAACTTATGGTCATTCATTTGGGACAATTCTAGGTATGTGGGATTCTCAAGTAGGAGTAAAAGTAAACGGATATTATTAATTGTATGAAAATACAGGATATGGAATTAAGTTGATTTTACAGTGCATATACCAGAATAAAAATAGAAATTATAGTAATGCTCAAAGAAGCTACATTTTATAGAGTAGATGGCTTTAGATATGTTAATGGGCGCTGAACAAAATTATTGATGATTCCACAAGTTCAAGCATATCAAAGGATTAAATCGTATTTGATTTTGAATGTCTAAATAATTTATAAGAGGCGATACATCCAATAAGAGCAAAGCCAAACATAATTGCAAAAACAATTTGATGACCAACTTCTTCATTGTAAGCATCTAAAAAATAGCCATTAATTAATCCTGTGAAGATATCTGGTGTATAACCAATAACAGAAATAAAGCCAACAGCCGTTCCTGTAACGGCTAGTGGTATTTTGGTTTCTTCTAAAGTTGCAAAATATAAAACTCTTGCAGAATAAACACCTATTGCCATAGTGCCTATAGATAGAATAAATATTAATGGTGTTGAATCATTTATAATATCAAGAGCAAAGGCTAAACTTGTTGTTGCCATTAAAAAGAATCCCACAATAATCCATAATGATGCTTTTGTTCTATCAGCGAGTAATCCAATAACGACACCAATAACAGGTCTCATATAAAGTAAATATGTGCCAACTTTGGCAGCTTCAATTTTGTCGTAATGCATCACTTGTTCTGCGTATTGACTAAAAAGGTTAGTCATTTTGTATCCATAATAGGCGCATAGAATAATGATCATTAACAACCAAACAGACTTAAACTTCATTACCATTTTAAAATTCTCAATCGTAATGAGTTTTGAAGTCTTTTCTGATTTTATATCCTTTTCAATATTCAATCTCAAAAAGAAAAACACAATAATTCCAACCGTAACAACTGCAATCGAAGTATAAGTGATGACTTCTTTAAAAGCAACACGACGTTCTTCAATTGAAGTGAGTTCAATATCTTTTGTAATAAACAATGAAAAAATTAATACTCCGATAGAACCAAATAATGCAGCGACTAAACCACGTCCACCATCTAAAAAACCAAATGCGATGCCTTGTTTGTTAGAACCACCCCAAATTCGAGTAGCCTTTATCATCGCAGCCCAAAACAAAAATATAGTTGTAAAACCCCAAAATCCATAAAGTATATGAAGATTATAAAGATTTGGATACGTTGCTAAATAAAACCCGCCTAATGCTGTTAAGATAAGTGCAACTGACATTAAGATATGAGGCTTAAATTTATCTGCTAGAGGACCACCAAACAAATAGGATACTAGAGCTACAATTCCATAAGCCGAAAAACAACTTCCTAACTGTGTCTGTGTTATCTCAAAAGATTCTAGAAATGTTGTTCTAAAGATGCGTTGCAGTACAAAAGGTAAAATAAAAACAGCCTCTGCTGCTAATATCAAAAGTATTATAGCATATAAAGGCTGTTTTGTCGATTTTTCTTGTTGCATATTAAACTTGCAACACACCCATATTAAATGGTTTTTCAATAGGAGCATGATTCGCTGCTTCAATTCCCATACTTATCCAAGTTCTGGTATCTAAAGGATCTATAATGCCATCAGTCCAAAGACGAGCAGCAGCGTAATAAGGTGATACTTGGTTATCATATCTCGATTTTATTTTATTAAATAGTTCCTCTTCTTTTTCCTTAGTTATTTTTTCACCTTTCTTTTTAAGTGAAGCCGTTTCAATCTGCAATAATACTTTGGCTGCAGAATTACCACTCATTACAGCGAGTTCAGCACTTGGCCATGCCGCTATTAATCTTGGGTCATACGCTTTTCCACACATGGCGTAATTACCAGCACCATAACTATTACCAAGTATAATGGTAAATTTCGGAACTACAGAATTACTTACAGCATTTACCATTTTTGCACCATCTTTAATAATGCCACTATGCTCAGATTTACTTCCAACCATAAAACCAGTAACATCTTGTAAAAAGACCAAAGGAATCTTTTTCTGATTGCAATTTGCAATAAAGCGTGTAGCTTTATCTGCTGAGTCATTATAAATAACTCCGCCAAATTGCATTTCTCCTTTTTTTGTTTTTACTAATTGTCTTTGGTTAGCAACGATACCAACAGCCCAACCGTCAATACGAGCATAAGCTGTTATAATTGTTTTCCCATAGCCTTCTTTGTATTCATCAAACTCAGAATTATCAACTAAACGTTTAATAATTTCTTTCATATCGTACTGATCTGCCCTGCTTTTTGGAAGAATACCATAAATATCTTCAGGATTTTCTTTTGGCTTCAGGCTTTTAACTCTGTTATAGCCCGTCTTGTCGTAGTCACCAATTTTGTCTACGATATTTTTTATTTTGTCTAAAGCATCTTTATCATCTTTGGCTTTATAATCCGTTACACCAGAAACTTCACAATGTGTTGTTGCACCTCCAAGTGTTTCATTGTCTATAGTTTCTCCAATTGCAGCTTTAACTAAATAGCTGCCTGCTAAGAAAATACTTCCTGTTTTATCTACAATTAAGGCTTCATCGCTCATAATTGGTAAGTAGGCACCACCAGCAACACAACTTCCCATTACGGCAGCGATTTGAATTATTCCCAAACTGCTCATCACAGCATTGTTTCTAAAAATGCGACCAAAGTGTTCCTTATCCGGAAAAATTTCGTCTTGCATTGGTAAAAACACACCAGCACTATCAACCAAATAAATAATGGGTAAACGGTTTTCTATGGCTATTTCTTGAGCTCTTAAGTTCTTTTTTCCGGTAATTGGAAACCATGCACCTGCTTTTACTGTGGCATCATTCGCAACAACCATACATTGTTTCCCTTGGATGTATCCTATTTTTATCACCACACCACCAGACGGACAACCACCATATTCAGGATACATGTCTTCACCAGCAAACGCACCAATCTCAATAGATTTTGCTTTCGAGTCCAATAAGTAGTCGATTCGCTCTCTAGCAGTCATTTTTCCATTGCTATGATGTTTTTCTATGCGTTTTACACCACCTCCAAGTTTTACCTTAATCAAGCGTTTTTTAAGGTCTGAAAGAAGAAGTTTATTATGATCTTCGTTTTTATTGAATTTGATATCCATTAATATAGAATTGTTTTGCACGAATTTACAAAAGATTAGTCAGAGATGTAATAGCAAATTTCTAAATAAAAATTACATGGAAATATATTCCTAGGTAAATAAATATTTTTGTTTTAATTTTGTTCCATCAAAAAACAGCTAATAAAATGAAAAGAGATAAAATTATTTATTATGTAGCAACAGGTTTATTAACATTGATGCTGTTATTTTCCGTGAGCATGTATTTTTTTAAACATGAAGAAATTGTAAATGCGTTCACCAGTTTTGGGTATCCTACCTATATCATCTATCCATATGCTATAGTTAAGTTATTGGGTCTAGTTGTATTATGGTTACCAGGTTTTAAAACTTTGAAAGAATGGGCCTATTCTGGTTTCTTCTTTGCATTTATTTTGGCAT
>ERZ1048872.500-NODE-500-length-42506-cov-10.448753_pt1 | contig 42506 bp, 43 predicted proteins | sample MGYA00383100_ERZ1048872 | MGnify/ENA primary metagenome ERZ1048872 (study PRJEB29581, sample SAMEA5548370) | metagenome | biome: marine; feature: coastal; material: water | depth 50 m | study: Short-term variability in the microbial, nano- and picoplankton...
TTTTTCCCGGTTAAGAGCCCTCAGCGTGTTTTTGACGTAAAGAGCCCTTCCCAAATCTGGCACGTCTATTGTGTTCAAGCGTTAAAATGGCCGTATGCCAGGCATGGGCAGCTAATCTCTCACAGAAACCATCCCCGCCATCTTACAGATTACACAATTCGGTTATGCCATTCTCCTATCATGGCATCACAGAACCCGAATACACTCCCCCCCATCAAGGCGTAATCGGGCTTTCAGTACGAAAGACATAACCCAAACAAACGGACCTGTGTCAGATTATCGATCGGTATTGGCCTTAAACACCAGGAGGCTGGCTGGCGCTCCGGAGAGAAATAAGGATCGAGCGCTATCGAGACCCGGCGATGTGCTCGACAATGGCTGTGATCTGATCGCGACCCGGTATCTGTCCGCTCATCGCGCGCATGTTCTTCGCCCGCGTGGTCGCCGTATCGCCACCTCGCCAGCCATGGCCGTAAGCCGTCATTTGCGCATTCAGGTACCAGGCCGACAGGATCTGCAGGTTGGGTGCAAAGATCGATTCAGCACCCTGGCCATACTGCCCGTGACATATTGCACAGTGGCCGGCATACAGCGCGGCGCCAGGCCCGTCCGCCTCGTTGGGGCGAGTTACCGCCGGGCTGGTGCGCGATGCCAGATAGTCAGACAGTGCTTCGATCTGCGCTACCGAAAGATGACTGACCAGAGCCCGCATCGTCTGCCCCTGAACGTCATCAGGATGTGAACCCCGGGTTCCCTGCTGAAATGCCAGCGTCTGTTCCTGCAGGTAAGCGGCGTTCTGGCCAGCAAGGCGCGGCGACATTGTCGCTGCATTGCCGAGGGCTTCCGGGCCATGGCATGCAGCGCACTGTGTCGCGTAAATCTCGGCGGCATCGTCAGCCGCCGCTGCCGGCAGACAAAATAACAGCATAAATCCCGCAAGCACTCTCATCGCCCTGCACCCCCGGATTGCTGTTTGACTTCGATTAAATCCATGAGTGCGGCACGCAAAGGCGTCACCTCAATTAGGGGAGTTTTTCTCAACTCGTGAACTTCTGCGGCAGTATAGTGCTGCCAATCTGCTGGCAGTTGCTCGGCACTAAAGCTGACCAGCATCCAGTTCAGTACGGCGGCCAACCGCGCGTCGTCAAGGTCTGACTGCGCAGACCCCGGCACCTGAACCAGAAACTCGCGACCGCCATCCACACCCAAGAAGTTGCCAAGGTTACCTGCCACTGCGGGGACATTGTGCGCGGGGAACCCGGCGCCGTCTGGTAGATGGCAGCCCTGGCAGTTCATCATGTAGTCGAACTCAACGGCGTCTGTGGCGACTGCTTCAAATGCGGCGACGAAAAGAACCATCCAGAGCAGGAAGCGGTTCATCATTCTTTAACCCCGATCACCACGGCCAGCGAACAATGGTAAGGCACGTCAGCCTGACTGCCAGCACACCAGTTGACGTTGTTAGAGTTCTGCGGCCGATAAAGCGGAGTGTCGCCTTCATCACGCTGGCAGGAGCAGTTACCGCAAGCTCCTTTGCCGCAACAGTCGTTGTAAGAAATGACGTAGTGCTTGCCATCGCTCGGATTACGACAGGTGCCAATCCAGGTGATGTCTGACACAACAGTGCCTGGCGGACAGGAGGTTGACGAGCCACCACAGCAACCACAAAGGTAACCGTCCATGGCGCAGTAGCGCCAGTAACTGCAGTGATTAGCATCACCCTCCTCAGGAATACCCGGCGCCTCTGCAAACGCACCGGCCCGGAATACCGGTAGTAACGGGTAGAAACCCGCGCCAATGATCAAAAGACCAAAACGACGCAGCAGGCTGCGGCGTGAAGTGAGGCGCGCCTGGCGCCGGGTGGCGCGCTCTATGGTGTTATCCAGCCACTTGCCCAGCATGCACATCCTCCTTGTTTGATAAATCTATTGCGGTAGTCGATGACAGATTGTGCGCCTCGAACAAACTCTCGAGATGCTCACGGTTGTTAATCAAACCATGGGCCGCGACCTCTCCCTCTGTATCCAACAGGTAACTGTAGGGTAGCTTCGCCACCTGGTAACTCATGCCCACCTCGGTAGACAAGACGTAATCAAAATCTTCAAGACCAAACGACTTGATCAGGGGCTCATGGTCCTGCGTGTTGCCATCACTGGCAAACACCACTCTCAGCCAGGCCTTCTCCTGTTGGGCAATGGCGACCACCACCGGCAGCAGCGTCTTGCAAACAGGGCAGTCTGACGAAAGGAAAAACAGCAATGTTAATTTGTCATCATTTGCGGCGCCACCGATGCGAACCATGCCACCGTTAAGTCCGGGTTCCTTAAAAAACGGCGCCTCATCACCGACTTTCAGTGCCTGCCCCATAGACAGGGCCCCGACCGGGCGGAGGCGTTCATGCAAGACGCCAATTTGACGCGACAGTGCAATCACCAGCACACCCAAAGCGACAATGGCCACCCAACTGACCACATTCGATATCAACAAAGCTTCAATCATAGCGCGAGCAGCCTCTTGTGAGTGGCTACCAGATTGTTACCCGCACCATAGAGCAGGCATGCCATCGCAACGCCGAAACAGATCACGCCGTAATCAAACCAGTGCAATGCTCGCTCACCCGCCGGCAGCAATAGCACACCGGCCGCCAGAATCAGGAGCAGATTACGCACCACCAGTGCATCGCTGATTTGCTGGGGCGCGCTACCAAGCTGGCAGCCACAATCAATATCATGGCGGCCGCGCCAGAGGTTGATCACCATGGCAAGGGCATAAACGCCAAACAGCAGGGCAGCCACGGCGATAAAAACGGGACGATCAGGCGCGAACAATAAGCCAGCGCCAACGCTCAATTCCAGCAGCGGGATCAACCATAAAAGCAGCGGCATCGAACAGGCTGGCGCCAGTTCATAAGCCGCCAGGGCGCCGGCGAATTGCTGGCGATAGGCGAGCTTCTGGGTGCCCGCTGCCAGCATCAGAATCGACAGACTGCAGGCGACAATCTGCAGCAGAACCGTGTCTACTACCATGGCTTTACTCCGAAGACGGCACCTGATGGCAATTTGTCTGACGACAGCAGGTGTTCACCGCTGACGGCATCGTAAACATTGGCCCGCTGCTGAATGAGCGGGGTAATGCTGTCTTCTCCCTCGGTCACGGCCATCCACACGGTCGCGAGCGTATCGAGCGGAATGTGGAAATCCAGCGCGTAGAGCCGAGGCTTGTCATCCTGAGAAACCGCAATCGACATGGTTAGCTCCTGCATGGCAATTTCCTGCTGTTTTTCCATGGTGTTGGTATCAAACACCCAAACGGCACTACCCGGTCCTTCAAAGACATCGGCTTCGCCCTGCTGCATCAACACGTATAACCTGTCACTCGCCTCGTGCGCTGTCGTGTGTTCCAGGCCGGCTATCATCCAGCTGTCATCACGCTCATCGTCGCTCAGTAGCGGCCACTTGCCTTGCAGGCTGATATCGTCACCGGCCATGGTGATGCCGTAGATGTTGTAATCGCGGGAAACAAAATACCAGGTATCACCGATACGCGAACCAGAGATTGTCAGGAAGTCACCAACCGCATCAAAAAGCGGTTCCGTGCGACGCCGTTTCACCACATGACCGGAGTCATCAAGCTTCAGCTGCAGGAAACTGCCGTTGGCGCAAATGGCGTAGTAATCCCTCTGGCCTGCGGCATAGAGCACCGAGCAACCCGGCGTTTCAACTTCTTCGACAAAAGTCCCGGCGTCGAGATCGACAATAGTTACTGACTGCGCTGGCGTGTAGTTGACCACCAGCAGGAATTTTTCATCCTCGGACAACACAGCCATGTGGCGGGTCTTAACGGCATTAAGGCGCTTGGGCGGGATGATCACCTCGCTAACCGGCGATAAGGTCCGCTCATCGTAGGTCACCACAACATCGGTTCTCTCACCCCGCGTGCCACGAGAGAAATAGGTTTCGAGTGTAATAATCTCATGTCTTGCCGGCGCGTTAATCACCGTCTTTGCCCAGAAGCCCATGTTGAGCTGGCCCAATTGCTGGCCATTCTCATCCATCAGGAAAGCTCGACTGTCACCCATGTTGGGTGCCCGAAAGCCGTAAAGCCAGAACCATTGCTGGCCGGCTGGATCAGGCAGGACCTCGGTGGTGGCAAATTCCGGCGTGAACTCGGCGTGGCTTTGCCCAGCCACGGCGACCAGAACGGCCAGCATTACCAGTCTTAAAATCTTCATGACAGCTCCTTCGCCAGATTGGGAAAACGGTTCACCAGAAAAGCATTCTGCATTTCGATACACAAACCAATCAGCTTATCTGCCTCTGCCGTGGGCAGATCAAAGGTCAGGTCAACCACCGCAACTGCGGCCTCTATGGTCACCAGCATTGCGAGTACCGTGTCATCAAGATTCAACTGTTCGTCCCGACTGACCAAGGCACCGGCAAACTGCAGCGCCAGTCGTCGGTTGTCTTCTCGGTCCAGCGCGCGCAACGCAGGTGATGCGGCCATGGCTTGGCGGATGGCGACCCCTCCCGGCTGGTTTTTCAGTCGATCTACAAAGCGTTCGAGGCCTGCGCCCCTAAAATCATTCATGCCTCCCACAGCAAACCAGCTATCCCATTCGCTGATTAGCCGCCGAGCCAGTGTTGCCACGACGGACAGTTTGTTAGGAAAGTATCGGTAGAGCGTCTGGATGCCAATGCCGGCACGCGCTGCCAGTAGATTGGTGCTGAATCCATCCCAGCCGGTTTCTTCCAGAACCACAATTGCGGTATCGAGAATATGGTCGAAGGTTTTGGCGGACCGGGCCTGGACCGGCCGCCGCCGAATTTCCAGCTCATTCATGGTGAAATGATCGCTTCAGATTTAATAGAAGTATTTACTTCTTTATCTCGAATTGCAAGCCCGCGACTGATGTTAACAACTCGTAGCGACCCATTTACGGCTCACGCTTTGTCAGTTCACTCCAATGGCTGATTTTCTGAATTTCATCAATCACCAATACAAAGTCATCCTGATTTGAACGCTTAAGCTGCATTCTGGCATTGTTCCACTGCTGTGGAATCCAACCGGTATCTGAAGAAGAAATAGTGTCAGCAGGGACAAAATGATAGGCAGAAGGTTCTTCGTCAACCCGTCGCGCCACGAGTGTTCTTGCCAACCTGACGAGGGCCAACAACAGCTGGTATGAACCGTCGCGGCGCACGAATCCTTTGTTTCAACGTATTAAACTGCGGTCTCTGACACATCGGAGTTTGCCAAGCATGCAACAAAACCCACCTTGCTGAGTAATTTAACTCAATACGATGAATATTTTTGCTCGACACATTGAGCAAATCACGGCTTGTGCTCCCGCCCCAGATACTCGTTAGATTGCATCTCCTGGAGCCTGCTCTCGGTTCTCTGGAACTCAAACTTCAGTCGTTCACCCTGATAAATATCAAGAATCGGCGATTCAGCCGAAATTATCAGTTTGACACTGTGATCATAAAATTCATCAACCAGACTGATAAATCGCCGCGCTGCATTTTCACTTTGCTCCGTGAAGCGAGGCAGATTACTCACCAGCACTGTCTGATACAACATCGCGATCTCGATGTAATCGTTTTGACTCCTCGGACCCTCACATATTTCCGGAAAATCAAACCAGACGACCCCGTCACCACAAAACCGGGTCTTTATTTCTCGGCCTTCGATATCAAGCACAATATCAGCCTTGCCTGCATCAGGAGACAGCGAATTGAAGCTTTGCAGCAGCACCTCATCTGCTTGCCGATCCAAGGGATAATGATAAATCTCAGCAGATTCCAACACCCTAAGTCGGTAATCGGTGCCTGAATCCACGTTTAATATTTGTGTGTTTTTCTCGATCAGCGCTATGGCTGGCAAAAACTTGCTTCGCTGCAGCCCATTTTCATACAAGTTTACCGGCTCTACGTTTGAGGTCGCCACGAGCGTCACGCCATTCTCGAACAAGACTTCGAGCAGCCCGGCAAGGATCATCGCATCTGTGATATCACTGACAAAAAACTCATCAAAACACAGCACACGATTATTGTTGGCAAACTCTAGCGCAACCTTCTTTAGAGGGTCGGCTTCACCCTGGAGTTCTGTCAGCGCGTGATGAACATGCCGCATAAACCTATGAAAATGCATCCGAGACTTTTGTTCAAAAGGCAGTGAATCAAAAAAGAGATCCATCAAAAATGTCTTGCCTCGACCCACTCCACCCCAGAAATAAAGCCCTGGAATCAGTTCACGCTTTGGTCTGGCGAATAGTTTGGCAATGAAACCCGGTTCATTTTCTTGTTTAGTCAAGGCAAAGTACAAAGACTGAAGACGTTCCATCGCCTGCAACTGCGCGACATCAGACTGAATTTCGCCCCTCGAAATCGCTGCCTGGTAAAGATCCATTGGTCCCATTAAGCGAGCTAACCCTGCACGCGCAATTCAGCTGATAGCGCATGTGCTTCTAAACCCTCGGTCCGGGCGATAATTGATGCGGCTCGATTAAGCTGTATTGCACCTTCTCTCGAGCAACGAACGAGGGAACTACGAACTTGAAAATCATAAACGCCAAGGGGAGACGCAAACCTCGCAGTACCGCTAGTTGGCAATACGTGGCTTGGACCCGCACTGTAATCGCCTACCACCTCAGCGGTATGCTTACCGACGAACACCGCACCAGCGTTACGTATCCCTGATAGCATTTCGTCAGGATTTTCGAGACATAGCTCGAGGTGTTCAGGCGCCATCTGGTTTATCAAAGCTAGCGCCTCTTCATTCGATTCGACAAGAATCAGCGCTCCACGGTCAGCAATTGCCTTTCGGATGATTTCGCCCCGCGCCATACCAGCTATTCTTTTTTCAATGAGGTCCGCGACGCGATCAAGCAACACGTTGTCGGTTGAAATAAGAACCGACTGCGCGAGCTCATCATGTTCAGCCTGAGCAAACATGTCCATTGTTAACCACTCTGGATCAACACTGCTGTCAGCAACAATCGCAATCTCTGACGGACCAGCGATCATATCAATACCCACATCGCCAAAAACAATTGACTTGGCTGTCGCAACGTAAATGTTTCCCGGTCCCACAATCTTGTCAACTCGGGGCACTGTTTCTGTGCCATAGGCAAGCGCGCCAATCGCCTGTGCACCACCAATCGTAAATAGGCGATCAACGCCGCACAGGTGCGCCGTAGCCAACAGCGCGTCATTCACATCTCCACCGGGGGTTGGAACGGTCAGAATAAGCTCACCCACCTCTGCCACCTTGGCAGGAATCGCAGTCATAATGATCGAAGACGGATAGGCGGCCTTGCCGCCTGGTGCGTAAATACCTACCCGTTCCATTCCCCTGACGAGCTGGCCTAATTGATTGCCCAATTCATCTTCGTATGACCAGTTGGCTTGATTACCGTAAGCTTCTTTTTGTCGTTGGTGATAACTTCGAACCCGTTCTATCGACTGCACAAGCGCATCAAGCACAACCGGATCTATTTTTTCCACAGCTGCAACCATCTGTTGCTTACTAATCTCAAGCTGACCGAACGTCTCCGCGCAGACACCATCGAACTTTTTACTGTATGCAAGTAATGCTGCATCACCATTATCTTTGACGTCTTTTAAAATAGTGCGCACATCCGTCAGCACATTCTCATGGTTCTCTTCCTGCACAGATAGCAACGCAGCAAATTCATCAGTAAACGATGCCGAGGAAGTTGATAGACGCCGCGGCGTTGATTTTTCAAATGTCTTCATTTGTTATTCACCAACCACAGCAGCGAGCTCATCAATTATATTTTGCATATCACGGTGTTTCATTTTCATCGACACTTTATTCACGATCAATTGAGTAGAAATATCAGTTATATGTTCCAGCGTTACGAGGCCATTCGCTTTCAATGTGTTGCCAGTTTCCACGATATCTACTATGCGGTGAGCAAGCCCGGTGATAGGCGCCAACTCCATTGCCCCGTAAAGTTTAATGACGTCAACTTGGATTCCTTTCTCCGCATAAAATTGTTTGGCTGTCTTCTCGTATTTAGTGGCTATTTTCAGTCTACCGGGCAAAGGTGGCTCATTTTCCAACCCTGCGACCATGATGTTGCAACGGCCGATTTTCAGGTCCAGCGGCTGGTAGTAACCTTCTTCGCCGTGTTCCAGTAGGCTATCTTTGCCTGTCATTCCGAGATCAGCGATGCCGTGTTCGACGTAGGTGGCAACATCAGCTCCGCGCAGCAAAACCAGCTGTAAGTTATTACGGTTAGTGTCGAATATCAGTTTTCTCGAGGTTTTCATATCATCCAGCGGCTCGATACCAATCTTCGCCAACAATTCAAGTTGGGCACTCAGTATTCGACCGCCTTTTGCTACCGCTAACGTCACATTTTGATTCACGATATTTTCTATTCCTGTTTTTTCGAAAGACGATCGCGAGGACCAGCACTTCGCCCGTCTAACAATTGAGCAACAGTCCACTCATCTAGACTGGACTCGTTTGATTTTTGCCCCAAGATTTGCAAGTTTCTCCTCTACCTGCTCATAGCCACGATCTATGTGATAGATTCGATTGACGACCGTGTCGCCATCAGCAATGAGTGCTGCAATGACCAAACTGACGGAGGCTCGAAGATCATTCGCCATCACAGGCGCGGCCTCTAATACACCCACGCCCTCAACGATAGCGGTCGTATTATTTCCCTCTAACCGAATTTGTGCACCCATACGATTCATTTCGTGAACGTGCATAAATCTGTTCTCGAAGATCGTTTCTTTTACTGTCGCTGTACCTTCAGCAATCGTATTCATCGCAAGGAATTGCGCCTGCAGATCCGTGGGAAAACCCGGATAAGGTGCTGTTACCAAGCTCACCGCCTTCGGTCGTCGCCCCCCCATGTCAAGGTCAATCCAGTCTTCACCGATCGTTACGTCTGCGCCCGCTTCCCTCAACTTACTAGTAACTACGTCAAGATGTTCCGGGATCACATCACGCATTTTTACATGTCCACCGGTAGCCGCCGCGGCGATCAGGTAAGTTGCTGCTTCAACCCGGTCAGCGATCACATGATGATCACAGCCGCTCAGTGATTCGACGCCTTCAATCGTTATCGTATCGGTGCCCTGACCTGAAACCTTCGCCCCCATTGCATTCAAAAAGTCCGCCAAATCAGTAATCTCTGGCTCCCGTGCGCAGTTTTCAAGTACCGTTGTTCCCTCAGCAAGCGCCGCAGCCATCATGATGTGCTCTGTGCCGCCGACGGTACTTACGTCAAAAATAAACCGAGCCCCTTTAAGACGCCCATTGACCCGCGCTTTAACATATCCTTCCTTCATTTCAATGATCGCGCCGAGCGCTTCGAGCCCTCGTAGATGCAAATCAACAGGTCGCGGTCCAATTGCACAACCACCCGGCAGAGACACTTCAGCCTCGCCGTAATGTGCTAAAAGTGGCCCCAACACTAAAAATGAAGCTCGCATCGTTCTCACTAGGTCATAGGGCGCTACCAAGCTTTTAATCGTGTTAGCGTGAATTTCAATATTCATTTTTTCATCGACGACAACTTCCACGCCCATGGAGACCAACAACTCGATCATCGTTGTGATATCTCGTAGGTGGGGAACATTGCTGATCGTAACGGGCTCATTAGCGAGCAATGAAGCAGCCAGTATTGTCACTGCCGAGTTTTTGGCGCCAGAAGCTCGTAGCTCGCCCTCTAGGCGCGCGCCGCCACTAATTAATAATTTATCCATTTATCCCTCGGCTGTATTGGGTCTGCACTTTGTGCATAGCAAAGCTAGTTGTTTTCTTCCGGCGTCAGACACTTCATGCTGACTGCATGAATTTCGCCGGAGTTTATTTTCTCATTCAGAAAACTGTATACGAGTTGCTGTCTTTTCACTCTGCTTAACCCGCTGAAGGTTTCTGAGACCAACATTAATCCCAGTTTGTTTCCCTCTGCCTGCATCGCAACGTCACATTCGCCCAGTCCTGCCTCTAGCAGCCTTCGAATTTCATCTACATCCATCTTGAACCTTAATCGTCAGTCGGTTGAAAGCGGGGCATGATAGCATGACATTGGGTGTGTCCGGTCAGAATTAGATATCCGCACACCAATGATACAACCCTAGGCGGGCTCAAAGGGCAGGATATCCAAAAGGCCGCTAATTCCAGCCATTTCAAGTAACTTCGGCTGAGAGCGAACAATCGAAAGGTTTCTATTTTCTGTTCGCGCAAAACGCTGGATTGATACCAGCAATGCAATAACTGCAGAGCCGTTGAGCTCTGAACGGCTTAAATCAAGCTCGACAAGATCTGGCTTTTCAGCAAGCAGATTTATCATCTGATCCCGATAAGCGCTGACATTATCCAGACTTATCGTACCCTGCAGGTATAACCGACTTTTATTTTCAACGCGCTCGATTGAGAGACTCGGAGGCTGCGGACGGCTTCCAAATTCACCGGAGACGACCTCCTCTTTTCCTAAAAAGCTAGACATCTACCACCCAATTATCGATCACGAGATCGATATTATTGCGGTACTTCTGCATATGCGCTGCGAATTGAGATCGGAACTGTAACCCGACATTAATACCTTCAATCGTCACGTTGCGAAGTTTCCAGTCATCGTTTACCAAACCCAAGCTGTAATTGACCGTGTACTGTTCGCCGTTCTTACCGTGTATTAACAAATCGATTGATGCCCTGTTCTCTTTTTGCTTCCTCTTGCCTGCCTCCAAAATCTCCACTTTCTGATTGTCAAACTCGACAAGCGCTTTCGCGTAAGTTCTTATGAGCCCCAAGCGAAATGTCTTTTCGAAAAGTGTCTTTTGTTCTTCATTGGCGCGTCGGTAGTACTTGGCCATGACGCCCCGAGAAAATGCCTTGAAATCAACAAACGGCCCGAGTGCAGAATCAACCTCAGCGAAAAACTGCTCGGGATCAGACTCATATAATGGCTTAACTTCAACCAGCTTCGCTAACAAGTGATGCGTCGTTTCCTCAACCACTTTTTTTGGGTCTGGTGCACTCAAACCCAAAACCGGCACAAACAACAACAGACTGAGCCAAATAAAGTTAATTCCTTTCATACGATGTACCTGACGCGCTTTTGTTATGACGCAAACTGCAAAACCTTAATTTTAGCCCGATTTCGGACGCTTGGTTAAAACTTGTTGAGCAAAAACTTACCGATTAGTTCTTCTAAAATGACAGCAGACTGGGTATCCACCAACTCATCCCCTTCTTCCAAATACTCTTCCTCGGCACCAATACTCAATCCAATGAACTTGCCGCCGAGGAGCCCATCCGTCAGGATAGCTGCCGTTGTGTCACTACTAATCTGATTGACTTTTGAGTCAATTTCCATCGTCACGACAGCAGAAAACGTTTCTTGATCAAGCTCAATAGCAGACACTTGGCCAACAATAACGCCGGCAATACTGACCTTGGAACGAATGACCAAACCGCCAATGTTTTCAAACTTTGCATGGATACTGTATTTGTCAACGGCATCTCCCTGACTAAACCCGCTCACTTTAACCGCGATGATAGCCAAAGAGACGATGCCAGCCAGCAAAAAAGCACCAACCACAATTTCCAACGTTCTCATCTGCATTAAATAAAACCTCCTTTCTCCGTTGGCGCTAACCCTTAATTTCAGCGCGTAAACGCGTGTTCCAGGCAAGTCTTGCTATCGCTAAAGGTCAGAGCTTAAACATCAACAAGGTCAAAAAGAAATCCAGCACCAGCACACTCACAGATGAATATACAACTGTTCTGGTTGTTGCTGCGGCTATGCCCTCCGATGTCGGCTCGGCGTCATAACCCTGGAAGACCGCAATCCAAGTGACTACTAGCCCGAACGCAATTGATTTGACAATGCCTTTCAATACATGGGAATTAAAATCAACGCCTGCCTGCATTGATGCCCAGAAGGCGCCTTCGTAGACACCCAACCAATCAACCCCAACCAAGGATGAACCCCATATCCCGACAACAGAGAACATCAGCGCCAATATCGGCATTGTAATAAATCCAGCCCATAGACGAGGTGCGACAATCCTTTGCAACGGATCAACCCCTATCATTTCCATGCTGCTCAGTTGCTCAGTTGCTTTCATCAACCCAATTTCTGCCGTCACAGCAGAACCGGCGCGCCCAGCGAACAACAACCCCGAGACTACGGGCCCGATCTCCATCACAAGAACAAGCGCAACGCCTAGGCCCAAGGCACTCTCTGATCCGTATTTTACTAACTGATTATATCCCTGCAACGCGAGTACAGCGCCAATCGAAAACCCCGAGAGGGCGATAATAAGCACCGAAAGTACTCCGAGTTGGTAAACTTGCCTAACGACAAGCGGGATGTTCGCCAACCGCGGGCGGCGCATTATCGCCAACCACCAGATCGTCGCAGCGCGGCCCAGCACCTGAATAAGATCCAGACAGAACCTACCTAGGCGTCGAAGATCAGCAATCACTTAGCTTATCCGCCTGAAGATCCAGCATTTCATTTATCTGACTCCAAAAGTTCATTCGCATAGTCGAGGGCTGGAAAATGGAACGGCACAGGCCCATCGGGCATGCCCTGAATGAACTGTTGCACCCTCGCAGATTGCTGCTTAAGCAGTGCTTCAGGCGTTCCCGCACCAATCACAACGCCGTCCGAGATGATATATATGTAGTCGGCTATGCTAGCCGCCTCGGTGATGTCATGAGAGACGATAATGCTGGTCACGCCGTAAACTTCATTTAGCTTTTTGATCAATTGAACGATAACGCCCATCGCTATCGGGTCCAGCCCCGCAAACGGCTCGTCATACATAATCAACCGGGGGTCAAGTGCAATGGCCCTTGCGAGCGCGACGCGACGATTCATGCCGCCGGATAATTCACTGGGAAACATTTTGCTTGCCCCACGCAAGCCGACTGACTCTAGCTTCATAAGCACGAGATCGCGAACCATATCCTCTGGCAACTCGGTATGGATTCTGAGCGGAAACGCTACATTGTCGAAGACGGAAAGATCAGTAAACAATGCCCCGCTTTGAAACAACATCCCCATCGATCGGCGCACACTAAACAATTCAGTTCTTGATAACTCAGGAATGGAGTGACCATCGACCAGAATTTTGCCGCTATTGGGCTTTATTTGGCCACCAATTAATCGTAACAACGTCGTTTTACCCGTGCCACTTGGCCCCATCACGGCAACGATCTTACCGGCAGGAATCCTCAAGCTGATGCGGTCAAAAATCCGCCTTTGCCCACGCCGGAATGTCACATCACTTATCACGATGTGGTCTTGAGAAATACTCGCATTCGTCATAGTGCCTAAACGCTAACACTACAACAATCATTACACCAGATGAATCAGATCAGTGCTGACCATTGGGCGCTCCGTCCTTGCATTAAATACGATAAACCACTTTAATTACCCGTCTTTTCAACAGGCCTTTCCAAGAGGAGTATGCTGCTTCTAAGTTTCGCACTGCTGGTGGGATTTCTTATTCTGTTTAAAAGTGCAGACTTTTTTGTCATCGGCGCGGTAACGACAGCTAGGAATTTTCACATCTCTCCAATGGTCGTAGGCCTCACCATCGTGGCCCTAGGCACTTCCGCGCCCGAAATTTTTGTCGCTGTGACGTCCTCGCTGCAGGGTGAACCAGAGCTTGCCGTTGGCAATGCGATTGGTTCCAATATCGCTAATATTGGCATGGTTCTGGGTATCACCGCGTTAATCATTCCTCTACCGTTCCGCCAAGACATCTTAAAGAAAGATCTGCCGATCATGTTTTTGGTCACATTGTGTGCAGGTGCCACGCTGGTGGATTTTCATCTGGGGTTCTGGGATGGACTTCTTCTCTTTGCCTGCCTCGCTACGTTTTTGTACCGATTAGCACACGAGCACATAAGCGCCAGAACAGCCAATAGCCTAGCTGAGAGTCAAAAACCTGAACCTCACATCGAGACAAGCCTTGACCAAGACAAGGAATACTTGTCCGAACTTGATGATATTGCGGACATGAGCCAGAAAAAGGCAGCGGTGACGCTTGTTTTAAGTTTGGTATTTCTTCTGCTGAGTTCTGAACTTCTGGTGTGGGCCGTTGTACAAATAGCCCAGAAGATCGGCGTCAGTGAATTAATCATCGGGCTGACCGTTGTCGCTATTGGTACGAGCCTACCTGAACTTGTCGTGTCAGTGACCAGTGCAGTAAAGGGAGAAACAGATTTGGCTATCGGCAATATCGTCGGCTCCAATATTTTCAACATGCTAGCTGTACTAGCGATTCCCTGCCTGTTAGCGCCGACAGAGATTGCTAGCAATGTCTTTTGGCGAGACTACGGCTTAATGTTTGGTCTGACCGCGCTGTTGGGTTTATTTGCATATGGCTTTTCGGGCAATTCAAGAATCTCACGACCTGAAGGTGGTATATTGTTTCTGGCTTGGCTGGGTTACGTTGGCTCCTTATACTTCGGCTTTTAACTTAGGCACACGGGATTTTATTGACACGGAAAACAAGTGATGACAGCTAGCAGAGCCCTGATTATTTTGGTGTTAATGTTTACAGCTGCCTGGGCAACCCGTTGGGTAATGGACCGGGACGACGCACCTGCGTCACTTGATCCAAATGCAAAAAATGAGCCTGACCTCTATATGGTCAACGCCATCATCGATCAATTCGATGAGAACGGTCAGCCAAAACACAAGATCAAGGCATTCAAGCTTACGCATTATCCTGCGACTGATATCACCACGCTGGATATGCCCAGGGTAAAACTTTACCTCGAGGATACAACAAGCCCCTGGGACATCGAGTCCAATTTTGGCCGTCTGACACCAAAGTCCAGCAACAAGTCATTGCCTAATCGCGAAGAGGAAATCGTTGAGCTGTGGGAGCATGTTTTCGCCCAGCGGACGCGACTCTCTGGCGACTTCGTCAACATTAGGACAGAGCAGATGACAGTTTTCCCCGACAGGGACTACCTAGAATCTCGGGTCAAAGTCTATCTTGACGATCAATCCGGGCGCACCACCGCTGGCGCAATGAACGCATACCTCGAACAGACGCGTTACGAATTCTTTACCAAAGATGCCGAACGAGTGAATACTATTTTCATCCCCGAGGTGCAAAGTCACAACGAATAGAGGCCACGATAAAAACAGGTTACAATGTACACCCAACCTCGCAAAGCAACTGCCTCGTGTCACGACATTTAAACCTAATTATCATCACACTAGCATTGTTTGGCGCTTCACAGCCGGCCTTTGCACTTAAATCTGACCGTGAGCAGCCAATTAGAATACAGGCCAACAGCGGCGTCATCGACGATGCTATTGGTAAATCGACCTACACCGGAGACGTGCATATAGAGCAAGGTACACTGAATATTGTCGCTGACGAGGTTCAGATATTCATGGCAGAAGACGAAGTCGTTAAGATAATTGCCATCACCGATGAATCAGATGCTCAATCCAGCAAACTCGCCCACTTCGAACAAATAGCAGATGATTCGATGGAGCTGGTAACAGCTGATGCCACATTGATCACTTATTTGGTCAAGGACGCTGAACTTCATCTGAAGGGTCAAGCGCAAATGCAACAGACTGCCGACAAGTTCTCCGGTGAAATGCTTTTCTACGATATCGATCTCGGCATTGTTGATCTAAAAAGCAATGGTTCCCCACAAGATCGAATAGAAATCATCATCACACCCAAATAGAGCCTCATAGAAACCATTTCAATGCATGAACTTCAGGCAATCAATCTTGCAAAGAGCTACAGCGGCACGCCGGTTGTAACCGATGTCACGATATCTATTAAGAGCGGACAAGTAGTTGGCTTATTAGGGCCAAATGGCGCAGGTAAAACCACATGCTTTTACATGATTGTAGGTTCGATACCCCGCGATGCTGGCCAAATTTTGTTCGATGGCAACGATATTACCCCGAAACCGATGCACGAGCGCGCTCGAACCGGTATCGGCTATCTTCCGCAAGAGGCCTCTGTTTTTAGAAAGTTGAGTGTCGCTGACAACATCATGGCTATTTTAGAGACTAGGAAAGAACTTACCCGATCAGACCGCCGTGACCGCCTTGAATCGCTGCTAAAAGAATTCAACATAGGTCCAATCAGAGATAGCCTCGGCATGTCCCTTTCCGGCGGCGAGCGTCGCAGAGTAGAGATAGCCCGCAGTCTGGCTTCAGAACCGGCGTTCATTCTGCTTGATGAACCTTTCGCCGGTGTTGATCCGATTTCGGTTCAGGATATCAAGAACATCATTTCACAACTGTCAGCGCGAGAGATCGGCGTTCTGATCACTGATCATAACGTGCGAGAGACCCTCGACATCTGCGAAAAAGCATATATCGTCAGTGAAGGTCGCATTATTGCGGAAGGAACAACGGAAGCAATCCTGTCAAACGACCATGTCAAACGCGTCTATCTGGGCGATGATTTCCGAATGTAGGCATCGACTGTTTACGGTTGTCTTGCTGATGTAAGCAGATATGAAAATTTCACCAGATATCCTTCCTACGGCGCTGACTTCGCCAAATATACTTAGTATGATTTGGGTCCACCAACCCTAAAAAGTCATCTGTTTTTGTCTACAAACGCTACACCACATTTGATACGAGATAACAAGGTTCTATTCCTCTGGGCGCCTGAGTATGATTAGCACATGGCAATGAAACCGGCACTCGCGCTCAGACTTGGTCAGCAACTCAGGATGACTCCTCAGTTGCAGCAGGCGATCAAGCTTTTGCAGCTCTCCAGTCTAGATCTTCAGCAGGAAATTCAGGAAGCACTGGATTCGAATCTCATGCTAGAAGAACAAACGCCCGATGATCCGGTCAGCCCGGATGAGGCAAGTTCGCTCGATACACCAACCGAGACTATTGAAGGTGCTTCCAACGAGACCGCAACGGTCGAGAACGGTCCAACGTCGGAAGCAAAAAGCGATGAAGCCGCCGACTCATCGATGGCAGAAAGTGTGATCTCGGTCGACGATCCGGCACCCGCACTTGATCCGGAAATTGATGGTGATGCTATTCCGGACACCACCGACCAACTTTCTACCGAGAGTATTACCGAAGAGTTACCTGTCGACAGCCTTTGGGAAGACGTCTGGGACGAAGCGCCGGCGCCGCAAACTTACTCTGGCGGAGACGACGATGATAACGACTATCTTGACCGTAAAAATGGCGATGGTGTCTCAATTCAATCTCACCTCGAAGAACAACTGAACCTTATTCATCTGTCCCCCTGCGACGCGCTTATCGCCGAAGCCATCGTGGACGGCGTTGACAGTGAAGGCACGCTTACAATTCCACTAGAAGACGTACTCGAGAGTATTCCCGCCGAGTATGAGTGTGAAATCGACGAGGTTGAAGCTGTCTTAAACCTCATTCAACATTTGGACCCCGTAGGTATTGCATCCAGAAACTTGCAGGAATGCCTTGTCATACAATTGAGACAACTGCCCCCAGACACGCAGTGGCGCGAGCATGCCATTAGCATCGTCGAGGAGCATATTTCATCTCTTGCAAACCACGACTATGCATTACTCATTAAGAAGACCCGATTGAAAGAGGCGGAACTGCAGGCGGTAATTTCGCTCATTCAGAGCCTTAATCCGCGACCCGGGGCCAGCATTGCAACAACCAATACTGAATATGTCGATCCTGACGTCATCGTAAGCAAGCGTGAGGGTCGCTGGGTTGTCGAGTTAAATCCCAAGTCAGCCCCTAGAGTTCGGGTGAACTCAGAGTACGCATCAATGATCAAACGGGCAGATAATAGCTCTGATAACACTTATTTGAAGAACCATCTTCAGGAAGCTCGATGGTTCATTAAGAGCCTGCAGCAAAGAAATGATACGCTTTTAAAAGTCTCCACAAAGATCGTAGAGTTCCAGCGAGGTTTTTTTGAGTATGGCGCGCAGGCAATGAAGCCACTCGTACTACATGACATTGCAGAGGCGGTTGATCTTCACGAGTCGACGATCTCCAGAGTCACTACGCAAAAATATATGCACACGCCAGCTGGTGTATTTGAATTGAAATACTTCTTTTCAAGCCATGTAAGCACACATACCGGTGGCGAGGTTTCATCAACGGCTATTAGATCACTAATCAAAAAGATGGTCAGCGAAGAAAACCCTCGCAAACCACTGAGTGATTCCAAACTGGCTAAAATGCTCGAAGAGCAAGATATCAAAGTCGCCAGACGTACTATTGCAAAGTACCGAGACTCTCTGATGATTCCACCCTCTAATGAACGCAAACAATTAGTGTAAGGTTAACGAGTGGACTTAAGCCAAAGCCGCAGAGCGAGCATAAAAAGCGCTTCGACAGCCAACAGGTCAAGACGGTGATGAGTTAGACAAACCGGCAAAACAACGCTAACGCGGTTTGATAGCTGGCGTTCAGAGAAAAGAATTTAATAACCATTGCGCGAGATCAAAGACAGGTTACCGATGGCGCGCGAAGATCAATATAGGAGAGGTGGCAGCGAAAGAACATTATCAAGCACGCTGTCTATATGAGATTACAGATTTATTATCGAGAAACTTGGTTCAGAGCACTAGGAGTGAGTTTCTTTTCATTCAAGCTAGGAGAAGCAATATGCAAATAAACGTAAGTGGTCATCATGTGGAAGTCACAGACTCACTTCGTAGCTACGTCAACACTAAGCTCGATCGCCTCGAACGCCATTTTGACAAGATTATCCACATGAGCGTCATACTTAGTGTAGAAAAACAAAGACAGAAAGCAGAATCGACAATCAGGATTTCTGGCGGAGAAGTGTATGCAGACGCCGAATCAGAGGATCTTTATGCCGCCATTGATATGCTCGCGGATAAACTAGACCGGCAACTGCTGAAACAGAAAGAAAAGCAGAACGACAAAAAACATCGCGGCAGCGCCAGATAAACAGCGAGCTGGGCCAGAAATGGCCCAGTCACCCCAATATATTTTTCAGGCTCTGTAAATCACAGTAAGTTGATAAAGCCAGAAAATGATTGAAAGGTCTCATCGACCTGTTCTCTATCTTTTCGATTGCAGATATTGGCTGACAGACGTACATTTGTTGCCATAAGTGAGATGAATCCCACCTATATCTGGACGAAAACCAACGGGTTGATATAATCTCGCCGCAATTATCCGCAGCATACAGGCAACGTGTGGACATAAAATCATTTCTCTTCCCCGAACGGACTCAATGCCGGCTATCCGTTACCAGTAAAAAACGAGCAATTGAGGAAGTTTCCAGAAGAATTGCAGCAACAAACCGATTACTCGACGCCGATGAAGTTTACAGTCAGCTAATTGCTCGAGAAAAATTAGGTACCACGGCGCTTGGGCATGGGATCGCAATACCGCATTGCAGGCTGGACTCATGTGATGAGATTATTGGCGCAATGTTCACGCTTGAAGAAGGCGTGGACTTTGATGCTTTTGATCAAGAGCCCGTCAAAGTACTGTTTGTACTGTTAGTTCCGACACAGGAAGTTGATGAACACCTGCAGGTGCTCGCAACCCTCGCTGCAAGGTTTGATCAAGCAGCATATCGAAATGGATTATTCGAGGCGCAAACAGACGACGCACTTTTTGAAGCTGCGACCCGTGAGATGTGCTAAGACTGTCTATTAGCACGACGGCAAAGCGAGAAATAGAGTCCTGTTTAAACGAATTAAAGTCAGGATGGATTTATGATTTCATTAGTTATCATCAGCGGACGTTCAGGATCAGGAAAAAGCACCGCGCTCCATGTGCTCGAGGATATCGGCTATTTTTGCATCGATAATCTACCGGTTAGTCTTCTGCAGCCACTCATCGGGCGCTTAGCAGAAGATCAGACTACAAGCCTTGTCGCGGTAAGCATTGATGCACGGAATATTCCCATTGATCTTCAAAACTTTCCGGATATCATTTCGAGCATCGACAAGGACATCGTAACTCACAGGATTATTTTTCTTGATTCTGGCAATGCTACGCTAGTACGGCGATTCAGTGAGACAAGACGTAAACATCCACTTTCCGATCAGGCGACCGGATTGAAAGAGGCACTTGACCTCGAGACAACCCTACTAGACCCGATATCATCCACCGCCGACCTGACAATAGATACCACCAGACTGACGATTCATGAACTGCGAGATCTCGTCCGATCAAGAATTACGCAGGACACCCACGAGTTCGCACTCTTGTTTCAATCCTTTGCCTATAAAAATGGGGTGCCGGTGGATGCGGATCTTGTTTTTGATGTGCGCTGCCTGCCAAATCCGCACTGGAAGCCCGGACTTCGCTCCCTGACCGGACTCGACCTCCCTGTCATTGAGTTTCTTGGCTCTGAAGCAGACGTAAGCAAAATGTATGAGGACATCCGAGGGTTCCTAACGTCCTGGCTACCTTCTTTTGAGGCAAATAACAGAAGTTATATGACTATCGCCATTGGCTGCACCGGTGGACAGCATCGTTCCGTCTACATGAGCCAAAAGCTCTATCAGAATTTTTCTCCGAGATGGAAAAATGTACAGATACGCCACAGAGAATTGAGTAACATCAGCGTTTGATTAGAAATTAACTCTTCACGAAGGGCGCAGACATTCATGATCTACTGCTATGACACTCGGACTTCACTTTGATAGAACACCGAATCAAGATTCAGAATAAGCTGGGAATGCATGCCCGCGCCGCATCAAGTTTCGTTAAGGTGGCGCAGGGATTCGGTACCAGCGTCTCTGTGCATAACGGCGATCAATCAGCTGATGGTAAAAGCATCATGTCAATGATGATGCTGCAAGCGACGATAGGTACTGAAATACGCCTGGTGCTCGAGGGTGAGGACGAAACAGAGGCACTCAAGGCGCTGATAGCATTAATCGACAATCGATTCGGTGAGACCGAATAGCGGATTGTGATGAACGAGCCTCTCGAAAAAAGTTATCAACGACAACGCGAAACTATCCATGAGTTGCTAGAGACCGGACGCTTTAACCAAATTAGGAGTCTGCTAAACATCCTGCGACCAGCTGATGTCGCTGTTTTGCTTGAATCTACTCCGCCAAAAGAGCGCAGAGTAGTATGGAACCTTTTTTCGGAGTCGGATCAGAGTGAGATTCTTCATGAAATTGATGAGGATTTTATTGAGGGTCTGTTGGGAGACAAGTCTGCGGAGGAGCTTTTCCCAGTGATTGATCAAATCGTATCAGACGACGATTTGATTGACGTGCTGCAACACTTGCCTGACACCATAACCTATCAGCTGCTCCAATCAATGACGACGCAGGACCGAGCGAGGGTGGAGACGCTGCTTTCTTACCCGGAGGATACCGCCGGCGGCCTGATGGATACAGATACCATCAGCGTGCGTCCTCGAGTTTCAGTTGATGTTGTCCTTCGTTATCTTCGACGTCACGAGTCACTGCCAGCGACCACCGACAAAATCTTTGTCGTGAACAGCCAAAACAAGTATTTAGGGCTGGTACATCTTAGTAAGCTGGTTGTTTCAGATCCCTCACGTACGGTGAGAGAAATCATGACAACGGATTTCGACCCCATTAATGCGGAGACACCCGAAACGGAGGTGGCTTCCAGATTTGAACGTTACGATCTTATTTCTGCGCCGGTCATCGACCAAGATGGTAGTCTCATTGGCCGAATCACAATTGATGATGTTGTTGACGTCATCATGGAGCAGGCGGATAAATCGCTACTGGGGTTGGCAGGACTCGCTGAAGACGAAGACACATTTGCGCCGATTTTCAAGACCGCACGCAGCAGAGCAATATGGTTAGGTGCAAACTTGGGCACGGCGTTTCTCGCTTCAGCCGTCATTAATATATTCGAAGATACGATTGAGAAAGTGGTCGCACTTGCGATACTAATGCCAATCGTCGCCAGCATGGGTGGCGTTGCCGGCAGCCAAACGCTCACATTGGCGATAAGAAGTGAAGCCCTTGGACAGCTTGCCGACAGTAATCAAATCTGGCTGATAAAAAGAGAACTCGCGGTGGGTGCGATTAATGGCTTTGTGTGGGCAGCTATTGTCGCTGCAGCTGCAACTTTCGTGTTTGACGATATGTTGCTCGGTGGCATTATAGCCTCTGCTCTTATCATTAATTTGCTCATCGCTGCGCTTGCCGGTGCAGTACTGCCCGGGATGCTCAAATCAATCGGGGCAGACCCAGCTATATCAGGCTCAGTTGTGCTTACGACTATTACTGATGTCGTTGGATTCATGTCTTTTCTCGGGCTAGCTACTTTCTTCTACGCCTGAACCTAATTCACAGGAATCAAAAATGACAGAAGAAGATTTCGAAAACGAACTTGAAGCGCGTGGTCCCAGCAAATCGCAGAGAAAAAGAGATATGCAAATGTTAAGGGATCTCGGGGAAAGTTTGCTGTCTTTACCTGTTGACCATCTCAAACAAATATCCGAACCAGCGATCATTGCCGCCGTGCAGGAATGTAAAAAAATTACCAAGGGCAATGCAAGGAAGCGGCAAATACAGTTCATCGGAAAATTACTCGCTAAAACAGAGATCACCGAGATTCAGGCGATGGTTGATCGTTTCGATGCAAGTTCCAGATCCCACGTCACACAATTCCATAAACTGGAGCAATGGAGGGAAAGGTTAATTGCGGGTGATAACGCCGTTCTGGACGAAATCTTTGTTCAGTTCCCTGGCCTTGACCGACAACACCTGAGACAGTTGACGCGCAAAGTGATCATTGAAAAAGAGAAATCAATTGATCCGCCTGTTCAATATCGGAAATTGTTTCAGTACCTGAAATCTCTTGAGCTCGAGTAACAAGTCTTTAAGGCAATAGCATTATATTAACGCTTCCTTTACCTACTCACTTTACCCACTAAACTAAACCTCGATGACCAATGGTGCCTGAGACTCGCTGTCTCAAAAAATGGTGGACTGGTTATTCTGCAGTGAAACAAAACAACTGTTACACGCGCTACTTCTGTAAGCGACGGTAGGCGTCGTCTCCCACTGATTCTGCAACAGACAAACCAAGCTCATCGGCAGCAACAACAGCGGATCTTATACTTTGCTCATTCACAGGCATCGGCATATTGTGACTGGTGGGCCATGACATCGTTGCTTCCACGATCGTTCGCATGGCGGTTTCATCGTTACGCGACAATGACATCTGGCCAAGGTGAACAGGCAAACCGACACTCGCGAAAAATTTTGCGACGCGCTCTGCGTCACTATTTTGCTCCATCATCAGCTGGACCATCGTGCCAATTGCGACATGCTCGCCATGTAGATAATTGTCATGGGCCACAGGCACTCCAGTGAGACTCTGAGCTATCGCATGCGCCAGAGCAAGTCCACCACTTTCAAAACCTATGCCACTCAACAACGTATTCGCTTCAACTATGTGCTCCAAACTATCGTCAACCAACCCAGCGGCAACAGCACTAGCTGCGCTCTCGCCTTTGTCAAAAAGTGTTTGCGCACATATTTCACCCATGGCACAGGAAGCGAGTGTCGGTCTGGCACCGACAGTCGAGGTTGCTCTCGGGTTTTCCAGACAGACCCGCGCTTCGTACCACGTCGCCATCGCATCTCCCATTCCGGACACCAGATATCGTTCAGACGCAGCTGCCACGACCTCAGTATCTACGATCACCAACGCCGGGTTTTCAGGGAAAAATTCTGCGCCGATGCTGACACCGGCACTATCATATAAAACACTGAGTGCTGAACAAGGCGCATCATTCGAAGCTAAAGTTGGCACTATCACCACCGACAGGCCAAGTCGATAAGCGATGCTTTTACCCGCATCAACGCACTTCCCTCCGCCGACAGCAATCAAACCATCTAAACCTTCTTCTGCTAAATTAGACACGTGCGCCTCAATTTCAGCGAGGGAACACTCACCACCGAAGGTTGATATTACCGGATCAATGTTTGAGCCTTTAAGACTCTCCAAAATGCGGACGCCATCAGCAGTCTGTCCGCGCTTTGATATCAAAATGCCCACTCGTTTCGCATTCAAAAGCCGCAGGTAGCGACCGATGTGATTTAGTACGCCGGCGCCTTGTATGTAGCGTTGAGGCGCGACGAACACGCGTGGCGTAGGCTCCCCCTTACCTGAAAAAATACCGTGCGGGAAATAAGGCCCAGGATTGTTTTGCATGACTACCACCTTAATTAAATTGTCAGAAGCAGACTTCTGCCTATATTAGACCTTAACCTTGCGATAAATTTTTCCCATTGTCCGAACTGGTTCCAACAGAGACCAATCCGTCGCATCAACCGCATAGCCACCCGGATGAGGGGGGCTTTCTTTCACACCAAAGCTCGCCATGACACGAGCGTCTTTGTAGTAGCAACTAGCAACACAAACTTGAATGAACCTCACCAGTTCAGGTTGCTTTGTCCGAAAGTTGTTAATCACAACCTCTCCATCAGACTCATCTAGTAAATCAAACGGTTTATCGAATTGCTGATGTGCAGCAGCGAAAATTAACTCAACTATTTTTTCTGCAGTCTCCATATCTTCAGCAAAACGTTCGAGGATGCCCGGAAATATTACAGCGTCAGTGGCTGCTGGCAGTGACTCGGTTGCAGGAATCATCATGTTCGCAATAAAACGCAATACTTGTTGCTGATGTTCTGTAAATTTACTATCGCTTGTGATTAGTTCCGCCATTTCTGCTCCACTGATGTTCGTTCCACCAAATCGATTAACCGCTAGTCAAAGAGATTCGCCAGACGCTTTTTCATCGCGTCGGCAATGTACAGAGCAAGTGCCTGAATTGTGCTAGTAGGGTTAACGCCAGCGGAGGTAACAAAAATACTTCCATCGACAATAAATAGGTTTTTCACATCGTGACTCCGCCCCCACTCATTGACAACTGAGGTTCGAGGGTCAAGCCCCATGCGGGCCGTGCCCATATTATGCCACCCTGCAACAGCGAGTGGTCCGTGGCTACTCACCTCGTAAGCACCCGCAGCAATCAGCGCTTCCTTTCCTCGCGCCATACCGTGGTCAAGCATTCGGCGACTATTTTCACTCAGTGTGTAGTCAATCTTCGGCGCAGGCATACCATCGGAATCAACCAGATCAGGATCGAGAGTCACTGTGTTATGCAGTTCCGGAAGGTCTTCACAAATCACAACCATCCCTGCTGACTTATCGAACTCTCGACGGTAGGCCTCATGATGATTGGCGCCCCACGGAATCGTACCCGCACCCATACCGGTAATCGCAGTACTGACGAGTCCCTTACCTCTTGTAATTTCCATCGTATAGCCACGCAGATAGCCCCGAGACACGTCTGTTTCATAGAACTCTTGACTCCAGATACAACAACCGCCCGGCCCCTGATAGCCTTTTAAAGGACGATCAAACATTCCCTGAACGTGGCCGTAAGGGTGAAACATCAGGTTTTTACCAACCATACCGCTGCTATTTGCTATGCCTTCAGGGAATGCGGCCGACGTCGAGTTCAACAACAACCTCGGTGTACCAATGCCATTGCAAGCAACAACAACAACTTCAGCGTGTTGCACCTGTTCATGACCATTTTCATCAAAATAGATAACGCCCGAGGCCATACCCTGTTCATTGACCGTAATCTCCTTTACCCGACATTGCGTGCGTAACTCTACGCCGGCACGGAGTGCATGTGGCCAGTAGGTAATGTCTGTGCTGGCTTTTGCTCCCTGGGAACAACCCGCGATGCAAGGACCCAAATTTACGCATTTGTCCCTACCATCATAGGGCTCTGTTGCAATCGCGCTATCAGAGGGCCACCAATGCCAACCCTTCTCGTTAAAACCTCTGGCGAGCGTTTCACCAAGCACACCAAGGGGCACCGGAGACATCGAAACCTCTTTGTCAGGGTATGCAGGGTCACCCTTTAGCCCTGCAACGCCCATCATCTGATCATTCTCAGCGTAAAATGGCTCAAGGGTCTGATAATCAATCGGCCAATCATCTGCGACACCGTCCAGACTCTTTACTTTAAAGTCAGAGGGATGAAACCTCGGAAAATGCGCAGCATAAAGCACTGTGCCACCGCCGACCCCGTTAAAATTTGCGACTTTTATCGGAGAGTTGTCCTCATTAATTGGATAGTCAACGGTTCGTTTACGTGTATTAGGGCTGTAGCTGAATTCGCCGAAGGACTTCAACTCCCAATCTAGACTCGTCGTGGGATAATCCGCAGGATTCATCCATTCACCCTGCTCCAGGCATAAGATCTTCATTCGAGTCTCGGCAAGACTCCAAGCCATTGCAGCCCCTGAGGCACCAGCCCCAATTATAAGCACGTCTACTGGATCATTTGACACTGACATCTCCCTCAAGGGTTTTATAGATATTGCTTATTAGCCTTAAACAATTTCCAAAGTAGCGCGTTGAATCATCCAATAAAATTAAAACCATGCCACGGCTGCTATTTGAAATCGGCTGCGCTATGTCTTTCCGGCACTCGCAACTCTTCAGGACCCCAGGTTCTGTTTACTCTTCTGCCCCTCGAGACGGCGGGTCTTTCTTCGACTTCTCGTGCCCAACGCACGACGTTCTTATATGACGACACATCCAAAAACTCCTGCGCGTCATAGATGTTGTGCACAACCAAAGCACCGTACCAAGGATAAACAGCGATATCCGAGATGTTGTAATCATCTCCGCACAGGAACCGACGATCCGCAAGATTTTGATCAAGCACATCCAATTGGCGTTTAACTTCCATCGCAAACCGATCAATGCAGTACTCAATTTTGAAGGGTGCATAAGCGTAGAAATGCCCAAACCCACCTCCAAGATACGGTGCGCTGCCCATTTGCCAAAATAACCATGACATACACTCCGCTCGCAGCGAAGGGTCCTCAGGTAAGAATTCACCAAACTTTTCAGCGAGGTACACGAGAATCGCGCCGGACTCGAATACGCGCGTCGAAGGCTCGGTGCTTCTGTCGACTAGCGCTGGAATTTTAGAATTGGGATTAGCCGCAACAAAGTCGCTGCCAAATTGTTGTCCCTCACCAATGTTGATCAAATAGGCATCGTATTCAGCTCCGGTGTGCCCCAATGCCAACAACTCCTCCAACATAATCGTTACTTTTACCCCGTTAGGGGTGGCGAGCGAATAAAGTTGCAAAGGATGATCGCCCACTGGTAATTCTTTTTCATGGGTCGCACCGGCTACGGGACGATTTATGTTCGCAAATTTGCCACCGCTGGCAGAGTCCCACTGCCAAACTTTAGGTGGTGTATAGGAGGGTAGATCGCTCATTGTATTTGTCCTTGCTTTGTTTCATAAAATTGTACGCGTCGATTTTCAAAATAGCACTTTTAACCGCAAAGCAAAAACACATCTGAGTTTTTTGGCGCGTAGCGTCGCAGTCTCGCGCTAACTTTTTCCCGCAAACTTGCTTGATCTGAGTCAACAGCATCCGACTTGAAGTCACTTAAAGTAGCCTTATATCGAAGCTGTTACCGAATGTTATTGAGGACAATATGACCAATATATTAGTAGTGATAGACCCTGAGGAATCCAACTACTCAGCACTTGAAAGAATAAAAGAAATCCCCTCCACCGCTAACGTTGACTACAAAGTAGATCTTTACTTCGATGCCGCGCCTGTTACGGCAATGAACGCAAATTCAGACTCACTGCGCGAAAGCATCGCGAAGAAACAAGTCTCCGTAGACCAGATAGTCGCACCGTATAAAGAAATGGGGTACCGCATCACTACAGAAGTGATACAGATCCATAGGCTTTATGAAGATATCATCAAAAGCGCGCGCACATTTAAGGCAGACTTCGTTTTCAAACCTGTCCGACAGCACGGACCACTCAAACGTATGTTCTATACTTCAACCGATTGGAACCTGATTCGTATGTGCCCCTCCTCCCTACTGCTTGTTAGTGATCAAGGCTCAGTCAGGGGCAAACCCGTCATCGCTTCTGTCAATATTGGAGATGAAGATTCTGCACACCAAGAACTCAACCGAATCGTACTGACACGGGCAAACGCGTTGGCTGAAGTCCTAAACGCTGAAGTTCATCTCATTTACGCCTATGGCCCAGCCGTTGTCATAGGTGGCGGTGCCGACCCGATGGCTTATCAGATTACTAAAGATAGACATGACGCAGATTTCAAAAAAGCGAAGGTTCTCGCTTCAGAGAACGATATTTTGGCATCAAACACAATGTTGCGCGAGGGAACCCCCGATACAATCGTGACGGAGTACGGAGAAGAAGTCGACGCAGGAATAATCGTTCTTGGAACCGTGGCAAGAAGTGGCGCTTCAGGCCTATTTATTGGCAACACAGCCGAGTCCGTGCTCGAAAAAACGCGCCGTGATATGTTTGTGATCAAACTTGAATCCTTCATGTCGCCGATATGAACGAATCAGATACTTAAACTTCTAAACACGCATTTCTCTATGTAAACTGCACTTTTTTCGCAGTTTACATTCTATGTGTCTAATTCTCTTTTCAGTCGACCCCGACACTGAAACCCACCTAGTCGTCGCGGCGAACCGTGATGAACAACACGCTCGGCCTACCGCGAGTGCAGACTACTGGTCAGACAATCCAAAGCTTCTCGCGGGGCGTGATCTGCAAGCGGGAGGTACTTGGCTAGGCGTCACCACGAGTGGCAGATTTGCGGCGGTCACAAACTTTGCGGAATCTCCACCCGAGCCAATTCCGCCAAGGTCTCGGGGCGACCTGACAAGCAACTTTCTTAGAGGCAGCATGTCAAGTGAGGATTACCTTACTGAAACACACAGTCAGGCAGATGAGTATCGAGGCTTCAATCTAATCGTTAGCGATGGCACAAAAGTTTGCTACTACAGCAACCGTGACAAGCAAATAAAGCATCTCACCAAAGGTCACTACGGACTTAGCAACCAACTTCTGGATTGTGACTGGCCCAAAGTAAACTCAGCACGCAGCGAGTTAAAAGCCTCTCAAGAGCGAAATTATCCAGTCAAAGACCTCTTCCAGTTACTGGGCGATAAGGGCACGGACCAAGCGCACAGCGCCAGGTTCATTCTCGGACTCACCTACGGCACCTGTGCCAGTACTGTTGTTAAGTTACATTCGAGAGGATTGCATTTCGAGGAACGATGTTATTCGGCCAGCGGAACACAAGCTTCAACCAACGTCTTTACCTTGGGACAAAACTAAATTTTAGATTCAACAGGTAAAATCATCCCATCTGTTTTATCACGGACAAACAACTGTTTAATATCATGGGCTACCAACATATTTACAGGCACCAGCACCAGCGTTATCAGTGTCGCAAACAATATGCCAAATCCAAGAGATATACCCATCGGAATCAAAAACTGAGCAGTTGTTGATTTCTCAAGCAGCAGTGGCGCCAACCCGAAAAATGTCGTCAAAGATGTTAAAATTATGGGCCTAAAACGAACCACACCCGCATTAAGCACACTATCGACAACTGATTGACCCGCGTCACGCAACTTGTTCACCTGATGAACCAACACGAGGCTGTCATTAACAACAACTCCAGTCAATGCTAACAACCCCATCACGCTCATCATAGACAGGGTATACCCCATCAACCAGTGACCTGCTACGGCACCGATAATACTAAAGGGGATAACCGACATTACTAACAGCGGCTGGGTGTAAGATTTTAGTGGCAACGCCAGCATGCAGTAGATAGCAAAAAGCACAAGAATAAGACCGCTTTGCAAACTACCAAAACTTTCTCGCTGCTCCCTAGCCTCGCCTTCCATCGCGTAAGCAAGACCCGGATATCGGCTAACCAACTGATCCATGTGCGCTCTTATCTGGTTTTGCAGCACAGTCATATTGGTTTTTGTTTTCTCAACCTCGGCGGTAATGTTTACCGTGCGATATCGGTCAATTCTTGTAATTCTTTGCGGCCCCTTGCCTGGGCTTAGGGTTGCAACATGTTCAAGAGGTACTTCACGACCTGTTGGTGTTCTGACAAGCATTTCGCCCAGAGTGGAAAAATCAGATCGTTCTCCGACTGGCAGTCGCACTAAGACTCGAATGTCATCTCTTCCTCGCTGAATTCTCTGAGCTTGAAAACCCTGAAAGGCTTGACTCACCTGACCTAAAATATCGTTACGCGTCAGACCAAGCACATGCCCCTGCGGCTTTACATCAATTCGCAGCTCCTCTTTGCCGTTAGACAACGAGTCTGCTATCTCGTAAACCGTTGGATAACTCTGCAAGTGCTCCTTCACCTCATTCGAGGCCTGCTCCAGTGTTTCAAGAGAGTTAGCGCTTAGCTGGACGTTGATAGGGTCGCCTACTCGAAAGAAACTTGCCCTAAAGGTAATCGATTCCGCGCCGGGAATCGGACCAATGAGTTTGCGCCATTCACTAATAAGTTGATTGGTACTGACTTCAATATTCCGTTCTTCTGGTGGCACCAGCTCAAATTGTACTCGTCCGAATTCGGATCCCCTAGAGCCACGGGAAGACCCCGTACTAGACATCACGTGTTTCACGATGCTGACTTCAGTTACCGGATCAATGTATTTTTGCTGCAATGTTTGCGCTGCGAGAAACATTTTATCGATATATCGATCTGTCACCTGAAACTGCGTACCGACAGGCATTGTCAGTGTTGCCGTTGCTCTCTCGCCTTGAATCTTTGGCATGAAAGTAAATTTTGTCCAGCCACTCATGATCAACGAAAACATCAGGAATAGAACGCCTAAAAAAGTTGCGAGTGTGGCGAACCGATGCCGTACAAGAAACTGTAATGCGGGCCGATAGTATGCAACTATCGACCTCTCAAACCCGTCTGCGAAATTTTGCTGCCACAAGCTTAGTCGCCCCGGCTTCTCCGAGTCATAGCCTTTACCTAGCTTTTTTAGATGTGCTGGCAGCACAAGTTTTGATTCGATCAGCGAGAAGAAAAGCACACTAATAACAACCGCAGCGACGGGCCCCATGATCGTACCGAAACGTCCCTCTATAAGCGTCAGAGGTAAAAATGCCACCATTGTGGTTAACACGCCAAACGTGACCGGCACTGCGACGTCCATCGTGCCATTGATTGACGCATCTATTCCCGAATCGCCATTTTTGAGTCGTTGATAAATGCTTTCACCTGTCACGATAGCATCGTCGACAACAATGCCGAGCACGACGATAAAACCAAACGCACTCATCAGATTTAGCGTGATACCGAACATACTCATTAGCGTAAAGGCACCGAGGAAACTTATCGGTATACCAACAAAAACCCAAATCGCGATTTTGGGCCGGAGAAATAACGCTAGCAATCCTATTACCAGGAATGCGCCCTGAAAAGCGCTACTACCGAGAACACCTAGTCGGTTTTTTAGCTGTTGCGCATCGTCATCCCAGTAAGTCAGCTTAATGCCTACAGGTAAATTAGGCTGCTGCTCAGCAATATAGTTTCTGACCAACTCGGAAATCTCAATGGCACTCTCGTTGCCCACTCGCTCAACTTGAATCAGCGCAGCGAAGTCACCATCAAACTGCGTTTTGATGGCATCTTCCTCAAAACCATCCTGCACCAGAGCAACATCCCCGACTCGAATAATACTGCCATTTGCATTCGTCTTGACGACGATATTTTCGAAATCAGATTTTCGATAGGCCTGCCCTTTCGATCGGATCAGCACATCCCCACCCTGCGTTCGCACGTTGCCCGCAGACATATCGATCGAGCTCGCGCGAATGGCCGCCGCTAGCTGTGCGAGGCTCAACCCGTATTCCCTTAGCTTGTCCTGAGAAGCCTCAATCGCAATTTCATATTTACGGACGGCATCGAGCGACACCTGACTAATGCCAGTCATACGGCTCAAGTCATCACGAATCCTCTCGGCGTAACTGCGAATTTCCTGCTCAGAGTACTCGCCTGCGACAACTACCGTGATAACACCCCATTTCCGTTGCGCTAGACTAATAACCGGCTTTTCCGCCTCCGCGGGAAAAGTGTTGATGGCATCGACGCGAGTTTTCACTTCATCCAGCACTTCTCTGGGATCACTGTCCTCATCAACTTCGACGTTGACGCTCGCGCTCCCTTCCACGGAGGTACTCGTCAGTTTTTTAATACCATCTAGACCATCGATAGCTTCTTCTATCCGCACCGCCAAACCAAGCTCTGCATCTTCCGGGGTTGCACCTCGCAGCGGCACCGAGACCCTGATGGTTTCCGGATCAGAGGAAGGGAAAATTTCGATCGCTGTTTCATATGTAAGCGCAAAAGCTCCACTGATAAACACCGTTATCATGAGTAAGTTTGCGGCAACATCGTTTCGAGCAAACCATGCGATCATTTTCCGATCCCCTCTATTTCAGTTGCTGGTCTAGCGAGGTCTTCACGTTGTGCTCCGGCAACACTCACAGATGTACCTGATGTCACCTGACCCAGCGGCGTCGTCACCAGCTCGTCACCAACCTCTATACCTGAGGCGACAATCGTATCGACACCATTCTGCCAGGCGATCTCGATCTCTTTACGAAATAACAAATTGTCTTCCACGATATAGACATACGTATTTTGGTAAATCGTTTTACTTGGAATTACTTTTGCGTCTTTTAGCACCCTACCTGATATTTCCGCAGTCACATATTCTCCAATCTTGAGCGGGCGCCCGGCTGAACCCTGAACTCTAAACGGATCTTTTATTTGCGCAACCACGTGCAGTTGGCGCGAGGTTTCATCAATGGCGCCTTCTGTGCGCACAATTTCGCCTTGCCACTTTCGTCCACCACCCAGTTCTGATGAAATTTCAACCAATGGGCGATGGGTGCTTTGTTCTTCGGGCAAATCAACGAAATCAAGATCCGTGTTCCTCAATGGCAAACGCACTTCAACTAAGTCTGTCGCGTAGATCTCTGCTAGCTGCGCACCAGTTGAAACGACCTGCCCGAGATCCACCATTTGCTGAAGCACCCGCCCGGCAAATGGTGCCCTGATCTTCGTTCGTTCCAAATCAAGTTGTGCTTTCGTTAATGTAGATCTTGCAGAAAGCACACGTGCTTTTGCCGCTTGCAACTGCGGTTCACGCAAAGCGAGAGCAGACGGTTTTTCATCGGGCGCACTTAATCTTTGCCAATCAATCAGCGCCTGCTCTGAGCGAGCAAGCTCCTGCGCCTCAGCTTGCAGCGCATCCATTAGACTTGCCTCGGCTATATTGACGTTAGCGTCGTAATCCCGCGAGTCAATATCGAGCAGTTTGTCGCCCTCTCTGAAAAAACCACCAGGCCTAAATTTCTGATCGATATTAATAATTTGCCCACTGACCTGAGACACAACCATCGATTGTGTTCTTGGCCGAGCACTGCCATAACTATTTACAATCACCTGATAGTCGCTTGGGCGTACCTTCACCGTCTCAACCAAAGTCTGCGGCGCTTTTGCCGGTCCTCTACGATTTAACTCCGGTGGGTTTCTGAGTATCAGAAAACCAGCAACCACAAGCACAGAGAGAATAACAATTGGTACGATTATTCTATTCACGTTTTTAATAATCTCCGCCAAGTGCCAACAGCAAGTTGGCCCGGTTTTTAAGTTGTTGGTTTCTAAGCTGTATAAGTGTTGTCTGGGCGTCAAAGGCTCGCCGTTGCGATTCGAGCACCGTTGTATAGGGCGCAAGGCCGCGCTGATATTGGTCAAACGCTAACTCTAAAGCGGTACCCGCGTTTTTTTCGGCTCGGACAAATGCTTCGTAACGCGCACTTAAAGCCTGCCCACGATTCAATGCGTTTTCAACCTCCGCCAGCGCGTTGAACACAACGTCAAGGTAGCGTTTCTCCTTCTGTTCCAGACGAATTCTTGCTTGTTCTTCCAAGGCGTTGAGTCTTCCACCCTGAAATAATGGTTGGATAAGACTCGCAGCCACGCGCCACGCCAGTGAACCACCATCGAGCAACTCATCAAGCGCTTGACTTGAATCTGAAAGAGATCCGGACAAATTCAGAGCAGGAAATCTATTCCTATGGGCGATTGCAACGCCGGCATCAGCTGACAACATCTCGAGCCACGCTTGTTGAACATCCGGTCGCCTTTGTAACAAACCAGCGGGGATTCCCGCTTCAACCGGATCTAGAGGCAAAGACTGCAGACCCGCAGAAATGACTAACTTCGCCGCGGGATAATCGCCCGTTAACAGCTCGAGACGTGTCAGTGACTCGAAATGGACTTGCTGCTGATTGGCAATGCCAGCTCTTTCCAATTCCAGCGTATTTCTCGACAGGTAGACGTCTAGCGCATCGTTTAGTCCGCTTCGATATCCTCTTTCAATGACATCCAGCGACTCATTAAGGTTGGTGTAGCGTTGATTCAACAAAACAAGCAGCTGAGTAGCAGAGCTGACATCAAAACCAGCATTCACGACGTCTCTTACGAGCGTTCGTTTAACCTCTTGGTAACTCGCTCTCTGACCCGCAAGATCAATCTGAGACTGTTTCTGTGCGGTATTTAGCTTACCCCACAGGTCTACTTCATATGCTGCTGACAGACTTAATCCGAACTGGTTGGTTGGCGTTATACCCGTGTCAGCACGTTGGGATGATAGAGATAGACCCAGACTAGGCCACAATGTTGCTTCAGCTATCGTGACACGTTGCTCCGCTAATCTCACAGCTGCCGCTTTTTGGGCCAGTGTGCGGTTTGTTTCGATGGCCCTGTCGACCAGACGGTTAAGCTCTGCAGACTTAAAAGATCCCAGCCACTCAGAGGCAGAAAACTGATTAGAGGCGGATCGTGAGTATTCATCTGGTAACGAGTCAACGCCAAACTTTGCAAGATCAGCCTCCGGTTTAGGCGAAGGCCCAACGCAGGCGGTGAGGATTAGGAGGCTGAGAGGCAGTAACAAAAACTTCATTGATGAAAAGCCGACGTGTTTATTCCTAGGTATTCGTTATCATACGCACTGAGCTTTCGTTCCGGTCGCTACAATGCGAATTTAATTCGCTAGCGAAAGCCAACGTTAAACCCTTTCTCTATTGGTATCTCTTTACGCATCTGATGCAACGATGCCAAATCGAGTTCACACTTGATAACAGATTCGCCGTCAGAACAGGAAGCTACAACATCACCCCACGGCCCTACAACCATACTGTGACCATAGGTCATACGGCCCGAGTCGTGCGTGCCACCCTGACATGATGCAATGGTGTAACTGAAATTTTCAACAGCTCTTGCTCTCATTAGAACTTCAAAATGCGCTTCGCCTGTTACTGTCGTAAAAGCCGAGGGTATAGCAAAACACTCAGCCCCCTTTAGAAACAACCCACGATATAGGTCTGCAAAACGAATATCATAACAAACCGATAAGCCAACATAGCCGACCGGCGAATCCACCACAACCAATTGATCACCTGGCTCAAAGGCATCGGATTCGCGATAACTTTTCTGATTGTCGCGGACATCAACATCAAACATATGCTGCTTATCATAACGCGCTATTTCTCGACCGCTATCGTCGTAAACCAATGATGCCGCTCTAACTCTACCATTGTCGATGGGGGTTCCATCCAGACGGGTCGATAGCGGTATCGTTCCGCCAAAGATCCAGCAACCATATCGTTCGGCCAACTCCGCTAGCAGTTGACGCACGGGCCCTTTGATGGTCGCTTCACGTTCTGCAATGGAATGGGTTTTGGTGCTGCCGAGGGCAGCAAAATTTTCAGGTAGGAATACTGCTTTAACGTTTCCAGACGCGGCTTCTTCGATTAGCGCTTCGACTCGTTTCAGGTTTACGTCCACTCGCTGACTGCTTACCATTTGAATAACACCGATTGCCGGCATTTCAACGGGTACAGTGCCTTCATCCCTCATTTACAATCCCTCCAACTCTTCGACGGGATCTGCTTCCGGCACCTGCAATTGGGTTTTGGAATCCTCAGTCGCATCAGGCTCCGACATATCACGGACCGAATCGTTAAAAATTGAAACAAACTCAACAACTGGCTCGTCTACAGTGCCTGTCACCTTATATTTAGCGCTACTAAACTGGTCTATTTGTTTTTCGAAAACTTTCTGTGCGACCCAAACACCGGCCCCTACCAAGGGACCCGTGGCAATTGCTGAGTAGGCTGCATACCAGGGCAGATTCTGACTAAGGGGAAGTGTCACAATCATATCACTGTCGATTTCCTGAGTGACAAGGCTCACCTGGCCACCAACCCGGAAACTACCACTGGAACCCTTAACCGCAATAGGTTCTATAATTCCCACTTCACCGTCGCGAATGCTTGTGCTTCCGCTGACTTCACTAAAGCTAAAACCCTGTTCAATGATATCCGAGAAATCGAATCGTAGTCGTCGAGTCAAAGAAGCAAAATCAAAAATGCCCAACACTTTAAGGGCGCCTGCACCAGACTCTGCCTGCACAAATCGACCCTTACCACCCTGTAGTCGAATTTTGCCATCAACTCTCAGCAAATCCACCATTGCCGGAGAACCGGCCCAAAGTACATCCGCTTCAAATTCAAAATTTTCGCCTTCAATACTAGAAGCAAACCCCCATTGCTCTAAGGCCTGATCTAACTCCGGCACCAGCAAGTTCCCACTGTAAGTGCTCACCTGCTTGCCATTTTCGTCTACGGACCACAGCACGGAGGAGTCTTCGAGTATTTGCAGCCCCTTCACGGAAGCCGTTAGGTTTTTTAGTTGGCCACCAGATTCTATCGGCAGATAGTCAAAAGACCACATACCATAGTGTTCGTCGCCGATCATTAATTCTTTGGTTTTAAAACCCAGTGCAGCGATATCTGCAGGATCCTGTCCTTCTAGCGGATCCACTTGCACCTCTCCCTCTCCAAGCTCGTCAGATAAAAAGCGTAGATAGTCGAGGGAAATGGTGAGAGGTATTGAGTCAAGGTCTGGCACTTCAATGATGCCTGACAACATCTCATTGCGAAGTCCGACACTCCAAGCGGAGTCTTTTCTGGTGATATAAGTTCTAACATTTTCGAGTTCGACACCGAACGCTGAGAGATCCACAATATCGACTTCAATTGCATGCAGTTGATCAGCGAGCTCAGACTCTATTGAAACATCGCTCTTGCTTTGAATGGATTCAAGAAGCCTTTCCCATTCCTCATATTTTACGTAATCGAGTGCGCCTGAAACACCAAAACGATCGAAGGTTACAACTCCGAGCGGACCGTTACCAAAATGCACGCGACCGCCAGTGAGTTCACCATTAACGATTTTTAGAGCAGCAGTGACATCTTCTTCAACCTGAATATCAACCCTGTCACCACCAACCTGGAATGTATGGGCATAGCTGAAGACGGTAACGTCATCTGCTAATTTTCCCAAAGGCGCAGGCAGGTCAACGTGAACGCCAGCAAGATCAGAGGTTGCTTCCACCCAAATAGGAGACGCATCACGCCCTAACGGAATGTGCACGTTGACGTCGTATCCAATCAACCCTTCCATTTGAGTCATAAGCACTTGATTTGACCACTGATGTAAATCTTGAGCGCTCACGGCACCGTCAACTTGTACATTAATTTGACCGCGATCAGCGATCAATTCAGTGCTAATGATTCCCTTCACAGATTCTCCGAACATGGTACCGGTAAAACCCGGAGACCTCAGCCCGGTCACTGTTTCATATCCTAGCAAACCGGACAATTGCTCAATTTCGAGATTGAACAGCGGCATATACAAACGCGCATTCACGAGATCGACATCGACTTCAACGTTAACGACCTCACCCGCTCGTTTGCCAATCGGAAAATCAAGACTCATTTCTCCCGTTAGAAAGCCGTCTCCTTGCCATGTTTTCGCCATCTGATTAGTTGCGTCAGAAATAGGGGTGTTATTCAAAAGGTAGATACTGCTTTCGACATCTGCCTTAAACTTACCGTTGATCAAAATAGAATCTGTTGCCCCATCGGGGTAAACCGGCACCCTGAAGCTAGCCGAGGTCAATTCATTGCCGATTATCTGACCGACCACGTGATTTGAGTGAATACTGTTGTAACCGATAAAAACCGTTGCGCCCAAATCGACAATCCTCGGCCACTTAGGGTCATAGTCAAATTCCACTTCGGAAGTCTTAAAATAAAGTTCATGTACCTTTCTGTCTCTTGGCTCGCCTCGATAAAGTGATCCATGAAACACCATCCCACCTTCGTTCGCTCTACCCGAGATGAAGGCCCGATTTATCCATTCCTGAACCTGTAGCGGTAAAACTTTAGGTAAATACCTACCAACGTCTCGCAGATCAGCAGCATTTAGCCCGAGTTCAAGACCCCAAGTTTGATTCTCACGCACCGTCGGAAGATTAAGATGTACTCGTCCAGACGCAGAAAGGTCTCGATCAGTCACCCGCACAAGATCACTGTCAATTTGCAGCAACTGGCGCTCGGTACCAATATCTTGCAGGTGATAATTCAACCTCGCGTGCGCACTGTCAAAGCGCCAAGCTTCCGGGAACATAGCGGCAAAATTTAATTCAAAAGGTTGCTCGTTGTGGATATCAAGATATCCATCCGTTGGCGTCGTAGAAAGGTACCCGTTAAGGGAGCTGATACCAGGAATGACACCGTCGGCAATTATTTGAATGTCTGACAATTCAGCGGCCAGCGTCAAACTCGGCAACCCCGATAAAAGGTTCATTTTCAAATAGATGGCAGACAGTTCACCCGCTGGACTCAACGCCGCTAACTGCTGCAAGGTTGGGTCTCCAATCAAACCAGAGTCCTGCCCCAGCACCTGCAGCGACGCAAAAAGGTCCTTCATATCAAGGCGAGGCAGATGAATGCCTATTTTTCTATCCTCTTGATTTCCTGAAAGGACAACACTCGCACCATCTAGTGACCAATTTTGCCCCCCCACCTTGGCCTCGAAGGCGCTCATAAATAACTGTAAGTGATCGAGAGAATCGCCCTTAAACACAAATTGTGCGTCTAACTGCTCAACAACCGGTATGACTTTCGCGTCTCTGCTGGCAAAAACAGCTCCTTCCGAAAGATTCCCGATCAACTCAACTTTATCGTTAGTAAAGTTAAGCCAAAACTCTCCTTTTATGCTCGATCGCATCAACTGAACAGCATCTATCTCGAGGTCAGGCAAAAAATCTAGATACTCGACTGAAGGCACTTTCAGATATAACTGCGTCACGACCGTTTCTGACGCTCTTAGGTCGCCCTCGAACCTTCCGATTAAGTCCAGCTCATTGAGTTGCCTCTCCGGATTGGAAGATTCGATTTCCAATGGCATTGAAAAACTTCTAGTCTCTTCGTCCGCGACTAACGTAAACAGTTCTGCGGGCCTGTTCTTGATGACAAGTTGTTCGCGAGCACCCTTGATCTCAATACTCAAACCACTGGCGGATAAAAATCTAATGTGGGGTATGGAATCTAGAAGAAAATTGAAATCGATTGGCTGCTCTGTCGGTGGCAGACCTTCAACCTGCCAGAGACCCGCGCTATCTTTCTTGACGGCGAGACTAATGCCATCGACTTCGATTTCATCTACAACGACACTTCTCTCAAGTGCTGAAGCGACCGCGTTTAGGCGTAAAGTAACCTTACCAATTTGCACGCCGGTCGGTTTTTGTCCACCTAAACTTAGGTCTTCGATCGTTATCATTGGATCAAGATACATCCAGCTACCATGCACCGAACCAACTTGAACCTCTATCCCGATGGCATGAGTAATCGCCATTGAAATTCGGTCGTCCAATAGTTGAACGCCGGCCATGGCAATTCTGCCTACAAGTACGTAGGCGGCCAAAACAACAAGCGCGACCAGCAACAGGCGTTCAAGCATAATAGCGATGGGATTTTTGATCAGCCGCATCTGCATGATCTATTCACGATGATACCGGTAGCACCACATCGAACTGTTCCTGCGTGTAGCTCGCCTCAACCTGCAACCTAATATCAGCCTTCAGAACTTTGGATAGTTCCGAAACGTTTTCCGAGTCTTCATCCAGCAATCTGTCAATCACAGATTGAGAAGCGCGGACCTGGCAGCCTTTTCCATACAATGTTCGAAATTTACGCTGAATTTCTCGATAAATCTCCAGACAGACCGTCTCGGAACTCTTTACAAACCCTCGGCCGTTGCATGCTGAACATGGCGCACAAATCCGCCTCAGCAGACTGTCTTGAGTTCTTTTACGGGTCATTTCCACTAAGCCAAGTTCAGATATTTCAGCGATATTCCACTTCACCCGATCGGATTGCTGGCCTTTTTCTAACATTCGGAGCACCTGACGCTTGTGCTCTTCATTTATCATGTCGATAAAATCGATGATCACTATTCCACCGATATTACGAAGCCGCAACTGTCTCGGAATGGCGGCAGCCGCTTCAAGGTTCATACGAAATATCGTTTCGTCTACATCCTTCTTGCCAACAAACCCGCCTGTGTTGACATCCACGGTGGTCATTGCCTCAGTCTGATCAACAACAAGATAGCCGCCTGACTTCAGAAGCACATTTCTATCGAGCGCTGTTTCTATTTGGTCTTCCAGATTATGGGCATCAAACAATGGTACTTCCATCGACACAAGTTCGAGGTTTTCGGCTTTTTCTGGGATAAAGTCGGTCAGGAAACGCTCCATGGCACCATATACCGGCTTATTGTCCACCAGTATTCTTTGAGTATCCCTGTTAATAATGTCTCGCATCGCTCTGAGGTGCATCGGTAAATCTTCGTAGACCAGCGAGGCCGGTTTTGCATTCATGCTGTCTGCTTGTATACGCTGCCATTTCTCCCTTAACAACTCCGCATCCCTCAGGATTTCCTCTTCACTTGCTCGCTCACACGCCGTGCGCACAATAAAGCCGTCTCGGGATTCAGCGGGACAAACCTCCGTTAATAGAGCACTCAATCTTTCTCTTTCGACTTCATCTTCAATACGCTGAGAGATGCCAATGTGGCTACTATTGGGCGTGTAAACAAGAAAACGTGAGGCGATGGAGACGCTAGAGGTGGCGCGCGGACCTTTAGTACTTATGGGTTCTTTCGTTACCTGCACGAGTAGCGATTGCCCATCGTGCAGCACGTCCTGAATCGAGGGGTAAGTGCGCTCAGACGTTTCATTTACAGCATCAAATTTAAACTGAGGGTCAACCAGGTCAGTGATGTGCATAAACGCTGCTTTTGCCTGACCTATTTCTACAAACGCGCTCTGAATCCCGGGTAAAATTCGCGCGACTTTTCCCTTGTAGATATTGCCAACAGTCACCCGGGCGTGAACTCGCTCAATAAATATTTCTTGAAGCAGTCCCTGCTCGACGACAGCGACCCTCGTTTCCAGCGGGGACACGCTGACTATTATTTCTTCGCCCATTCGGGGTGTTTCCTTATTATCAATTCAGTTTGGACAGAAACGAAAGACTAAAGTTGCACAAGGCATTCTATGCCGAATGATTTGAGTGCTGCCGCTGTTTCCATCAATGGCAAACCCGCCACATTGCTTGGGCTACCTTCAATTCCTGCAACAAAGATCGATCCCAATCCCTGTATGCCATAAGACCCAGATTTATCAGCGGGTTCACCTGTTTCCCAGTATGCTTCACATTCGCCAACACTCAATTGTCGAAACTTCACCATCGTCTCAACGATAAAAGACTGCTGCTTAGAAGAGGATGCTTCTCCAATAGTAACCGAGGTTAGCACCAAGTGCTTTCTTCCTGACATTTGCTGGAGCACTTCTATCGCGTCAGACTTTGCTTTGGGCTTTCCTACTATTTCTCCGTCGAGGACAACGATCGTGTCTGCGCACAAAATTACAGCGTCGGTCGCTTCCTTAAGAAGCGCTCTTGAACGCAACATCTTGGACTCAGACATCCTAGTCGCGTAAACGGCGGGAGCCTCGCCCGGTGCCACGGTCTCATCAATATCCGGTCTTGCGATCTCAAAAGTCAATCCGATCTGCTGGAGCAAGTTAGCGCGCCGTGGCGAACCGGAAGCCAGTATTAATTTCTTTGACATCAGTTTACGCCAAACAAGCGTCTGAGATAGCGCAATACCAAAAATACCCAAGGCCAGATAAATGCACTCACTATTGAGGGCATGAGATACCACATATTCCATTCCGCGGTGCCAACGATACTTTCGATCCAATAGTTGATTAGCTGATACAAACCTATGGCCGCGAATACAATCAGACTTTGCTGCCAGACAGTGAACATACGCAGACGCTGATAAAGGCTAGCACCAATATAGGCCACTGCCATTAACGCAATACTGTGTTGTCCCAATAAACTACCGGATAACACGTCAACCACTAAGCCCAATACCCAGGCGATCACGATACCTACCCGGTGAGGAAGCGCTATCGTCCAATAGAAAAGCACCAATGCAACCCACTCTGGTCTTAAATAACCCATATCAACGGGGATAAACTGCGGCAGCGCAACAATGCTCAACACCAGTGCGAATAAAAAGCTGAAAGCTACAATCCAGATATTATTACTCTCCATAATCAGCGTCCCGCCCCATCATCAGCGTATCGCCCCATAATCACGCTCCGACTCACTCCCGCCACT
>ERZ1048872.503-NODE-503-length-42184-cov-7.911296_pt1 | contig 42184 bp, 38 predicted proteins | sample MGYA00383100_ERZ1048872 | MGnify/ENA primary metagenome ERZ1048872 (study PRJEB29581, sample SAMEA5548370) | metagenome | biome: marine; feature: coastal; material: water | depth 50 m | study: Short-term variability in the microbial, nano- and picoplankton...
GCCAGTTGAACAGCCCTGAGCGATGCGCCGGTTATACAGCCCTGAGCGGTCCGCTAGAAACCAGCCTGAGCCGGCGCTACATATTCAAGTCCATGCGCCTCTGCAACAAACTTGTTGGTAATTTTACCCTGATGCACGTTCAAGCCGTTCATCAAGTGGCTATCACTACGAAGCGCGCAGTTGATACCATGATTCGCGAGCGCTAACACATAAGGCAAGGTTGCATTATTTAGCGCTGCCGCCGAAGTCCGGGCAACTGCACCGGGCATGTTTGCGACACAATAATGGACAACATCGTCGACAATATAGGTAGGTTCATCATGTGTTGTTGCGTGAGAGGTCTCAAAACATCCTCCCTGATCAATCGCCACATCCACCATAGCCGTGCCAGCAGACATAGCTTTGACTGCGTCGCGGGTAATCAGCTTCGGCGCTGACGCGCCCGGAATCAACACTGCACCAATAATCAAATCGGCCTTCATTGCCATCTCTTCGACCGCGTCCTGAGTCGAATATAGTGTCTGAATTCGGTTACCAAACTGATTGTCCAGGCGCCTCAACACATCGAGTGAACGATCTACAATGGTCACATGAGCACCCATACCGACCGCCATTTGTGCTGCATTTTGGCCGACCACGCCGCCGCCAAGAATTAACACTTCCCCCTGAGCAACCCCCGGTACGCCGCCGAGCAAAATACCTCTGCCACCCTGAGACTTCTCCATGCAAAGTGCGCCTGCCTGGATAGACATCCGACCAGCGACCTCAGACATCGGGGCGAGCAAGGGTAATCGCCCCATCGCATCAGTCACTGTTTCATAGGCGATGCAAGTTGCTTCGGATTCAATCAGCTCTTCAGTTTGAGCAAGATCCGGGGCTAGATGTAGATATGTAAAAAGCGTCTGGCCTTTTTTTAATCGCGCCCTCTCGATAGCCTGCGGCTCCTTAACCTTTATGATGAGTTCGCCGTAATTAAAAACATCTGTCGCGCTCGCCATGATCTGCGCGCCCGCAGCGATATATTCTGCATCGGAGTAACCAATGCCATCACCGGCATTCGTCTCAACTGATACCTCATGACCATTATGAATTAGCTCTTTGACGCCAGCTGGGATAAGGCCAACGCGGTATTCGTGATTTTTAATTTCTTTGGGCACGCCTATTTTCATTTTAAATGCTCGGCTTTAATTTCGTTTAGGGAAAGATCCGAAAATCGCTACTCAAATCGTTATGCGAGCATTATATTAGGTGCCAATACGTGTATCTCACTTATTTATGGCACTTTAATAGCGTATTATGCTAGTTATATGACTTTTAACAGAGGCCAACCGACATATATGTCTTCTAAACAGAGTAAATCACTAGACAAATTAGATTACGCTATCCTCAACGCATTGCAGAGAGATGGTCGTATGACAATCGCCGATCTGTCGAAGCAAGTAAATCTGAGCGCAACACCTTGCGCTGAAAGAATGAAGTCACTTGAGCAACGCGGACATATCAAGGGCTACAGAGCAGAGCTTAATCCAGCGCAACTCTCTCTTAGCCTCTTGGTTTTCGTCGAAATTTCACTGATAAGAACCTCCCCCGATGTTTTTGACGACTTCCGGCAGGCTGTCCTCAAACTTCCTCAGGTGCTTGAATGCCATCTCGTGTCAGGAAATTTTGACTATCTGATAAAGGCGAGGGTCGCCGATATGGCAGCCTACAGAAAACTGCTGGGTGAAACTCTACTCACCCTGCCCGGCGTGAGCGATTCCCGCACTTACGTCGTCATGGAGGAGGTAAAGGAAACTCAAGTGCTCCCTATCTAAACCATGTATGACCCATGTATAACCCATGCACTTTTTGTTAGCCCACACGAATAGGGCTAGTTCAAACCCAGACGTTCAAACTGGTCTTCAGGGGCTTCCATTTCTTTGAGCGCCGTTCTCAGTAACTCGACCATTTGAGCCTCAAGCACTTTGTTGCTCTGATCACCAACCGCCAGGTTACGATCCTCTCCGGGATCTTCCTTCAATGCATATAAGTGGTGGTCATTTACTTTCACCGCCATCGACCAGTAGGGCAGCAAATCTCCCTCAGCAAAGGGCTGTCTAAGCACAGGGATGTCTGTCCCGGGCATAAAATCGATGTAAGCTCGGCTATCGGGGTCTGGTAGCCGGAATCCGGGGAAGACTGACACAGGCATCGTTGACCAACGATTAGACCACATAGAGAGAGGAAAATTATCGGTGACCGGCGCCCGGGCGTATTTGTTAGTACCATCCTGAATCTGAACCCAGTTTCCATAGACACCGCCGATTGCCCAATCCCTGATACTGGTCTTTTCGCCAGAGATCAGCGGCAGTGTGGATCGGCCATGAGTGACGTGCTCGGATTCAATATTAAACAAATCTTCAAGCGTCGCATGTATATCAACATTGGTGGTTAGTGCATCAATTTCCCCGGGTTCATAATCCGGATGGTAAATCATCAGCGGGGTGTGACCCAGTGTTTCGTACTGGATACTTCGGGGTTTACCAAACATATCCTTTTCACCCAAATAGTGACCATGATCGGTGCACAGGATAAAAACTGTGTCTTCCCAAAGATTTTGCGCATCCATCGCATCGAGGATTTTACCAAACCAGTGATCTATCATTGTTAGCTTGGAACCATAATTCGCTCGAAGGTGTCTCGCTTCGCGCTCGGTTAACACACCATTTTTGATGCCAGCATCAGTATATGGTGGCCAGATCATCAGCTCATCTTGCCAGTCAGGGTCATACTTGTTTGCCCAAGGTGCTGGTGTATCAAACGGCTCATGGGGATCAAATTCGTCGACAAACAAAAGAAAACTGTCGTGAACCTTGCTCTCCGTTGTGAGCCAATCCGCCGTCGCTTTCATGGTTTTAGGTCCAGGGAAATCAAGTTCGTCCTTGAACCATGAACGCGACAGATCATAACCTGGAATTTTTTCAGCTTTGTGCTTTCGTTTTTGCGCTGGCAATGCCGGCGCGCCTATCCAACTTGGATCTTCCCGTGTCTTCCACGGGTCACCCTCGTGACCTCTCAAATAGTCCCAAGCAAAAAAATCGGTATGGTAATTCTCGCCACCTGTTTCAAACAAATGAGGATGATCGGTAAATAACTGGGTCATCACACCGTCTTTCCTGAGTTGATGGGTGATTGGGCGTTCCCATAGTTCGATCGAGCCCCAAGGGCGCCAAAGAAAATCCATAGAACCAACAAGGATATCGTGCCTTGCGGGCATACAGGGCAGCGACCCCGTGTAATGGTTTGTAAATTTTTTCGCTTTTTTACTAAATCGGTCAATGTTCGGCGTTTCAAATTCGCCGCCGCCATAGCAGCCCAACATGTGCCTGTTTAGTGAATCAAGCAAGACAACAACAGCTTTTTTGGGTTTCATTATAACTTCCCTATGGCCCGACCTTTCGGACTATCCAATGATAGGTTTAAGTTTACACAAATGACTCAGAGCGCTGATTTAATGAGTTCGCAGATTTTGGATACTTGCTCAACCTCATACACAGGGTTGCTCGCGCAGGCTTTAATATTAATCACGTTAGCACCATTTTTAACGTAGGGCAGCAGAAACTCAGCAACTTCTTCTGCAGATCCGTAAGGAGAATACTTCTCGAAGGCGTCAAAAGGAATTTTGTACATTGCCTCCATTTCCTTCGCCAGTATTGCACGAGCTTTGCTCTTATCCTCATCAAGACCGACCCAGAGTTGAAGCCCGTGCTTCCATTTCGTGTCTTCGCGAGCGTGGTTCGCCGCCAATAGTTCAATTTCCTCGGTTGCCTGTTTAAATCTTTTTGGCGAACACCAAACCCCTAGCCAACCATCACCATACGCGGCTGTTCGCTTGAGTGCTGCTGTCGACCTACCGCCAATCATCACTGGAATTTGTGGTGCGGGTGCTGGCTTAATAATGGCATCCTGAATTGAGAAAAATTCGGATTCAAAACTGCAGCTTTTTCCTGTTAACAATGATCGAACGACCTGAAGACAATCATTTGTTCTTCTGCCACGGGTTGATGGATCAATACCACAAACCTCCATCTCGTGCCGATCTTCTCCACCGATACCTACACCGAAAATGATCCGACCCGGAGCAGACAAACTCAGAGTTGACAGCTGTCTTGCTACCGGCACCGGGTGCCTTAAGGCAAGTAGATAAACACCAAGAAACACAGTGATATCTGGATTCATTGCGGCCAGGGTTGCTGCATTGATCAGACCGTCCATACCAAAGCCGTCGTGAAAGCTCACATGATCGGCGATGAAAAGATGGTCAATTGCTGATTCCTTGATTTGTGCCATAACTTCGGCACGCACCTGAAAATCCCCCATCAATAATGCGTTGGAACCAACAGTTCCAATGCTCAGCTTATTATCTTCTTGACTCATTAATTTCAGGGTCCTTATCGTTTTGATATTACTTGTTGAGTTTAAAATGTTTCGATTGACGTCAACACATACGATGCATGTGTTAAAGCAGTGAACCAGGCGGCAGTCCAAGTTCAACCCTGCCAACCACTTCATAAATTGGGTTGGCCACCATGATATGTTGGGTCGTCACATGAACATCGCGCGCGCATTGTTGCAAAGGACTATCGAGATAGATAGAACTGCCACCGCCTGCTTGAAACAATCGATCGACGGTAGCGACAGATTTGTGAGTAGCATTTACAGCCGCGAGTCTGAGATTAGACTTAATAGCATTACTCAAGCGCTCACCTCGGAGCGCAATCTCCCAAGCTTCATCTATGGCCTCGTTTACAAAAGCTTCGGCAGATCTTAAATCAGCCAAACATCTGCCAACGTCGCCCTGTACCATTTCTCTCTCAGCCACACGCCTTAACGAGCCAGTCGGCGTTTTTAAACCCGCCAGAGAGACGAAGGCGTCCAGCGCGTGATAAGCAATGCCCAAACTCACGCTGGAGACGCCGAGTGCCAGCAAACCCAGCATTGGAAATTGATATAAGGGTCTTTGAATTCTACTTCTTCCTCCCAACGCAACCGATCTACCTTCTGGCACAAAAACTTGGTTGACATTAAAGTGGTGACTTCCCGTTCCCTTGAGGCCTGATACATGCCAAGTGTCTTCTATCTCAACGCTAGCAGCATCAAACATCATTAATTGAATCTCGGGAGCTCCTTTGGCGTTTTTTCGCTGCTGTCCATTTTCAAAAACAAAACAACCACCACTAATCCAGTCGGCATTCTGGCAGCCGCTGCCGAAGGGCCAACGACCGGTTACTTCATAACCACCATTTACAACATTTGCTTTGCCCAGAGGCGCGGTTGTGCCAACACTCAACACGTCTGGCTTATCACCGTATATTTCCCTTGCATATTCGTCCGGCAAGCCTGCCGCTAACAATCCAGTTGTGGCGCCTATCATGACATTCCATGCAGCAGAAGCGTCACCTTTTGCAACCGTTTTAATCACTTCCACCATGGTGCGCGGGTGCACTTCAAGCCCGCCATATTCCTGTGGCACATTCATGCGAAAGAAACCTGCCTCAGCGAATTGTCTGGCAATATCAGGCGTCAGTCTGTTCTGCTGTTCGAATAACTCTGCATATTCCGGCAAGCGGGCAGCCCATTCATTTGCAGATTCAATGACCTCTCTCTCAATTTCTTGTTGAACTGTACTTGTTCTGTTCATCTATTTGCTTAATTTCAAATTCCGCTAGAAGGCTATCATTGATTACCCTCACATTTCATCTTTTGCGCCAGCCGCCTTTATCGGTTACTGTATATATAACCAGTAGTCGTGTTTTTATAAAACATCATTTGCATGACTCCTTTTAGATGATAGACACCTAAATCAGCCATCTCTGAAACAGGAAAAAGTTAGAATGGAACAAAAGCAACCACAAGACTTGCAGAAAACTCTCGAAAAAGCGGGTATGTGGCGCGCATCGCATTTACATGCAGGTTACCAGTCAGGACAAAAACAGGGGACCCCTACCGGGTTCAAAATACTTGACGAGCAACTTTCAGGTTCTGGATGGCCGGCGGAAGGCATCACGGAATTGCTATACGAACATGCAGGTATCGGAGAAATCAGGCTACTGGCGCCAGCTCTGGCAAACCTCAGTCAGCAGCAAGCCGGTTGGATTCTCTGGATCTCACCCCCTTACATCCCTTACGCGCCAGCACTAACAGCCGCAGGTATAGACCTGACATCAATCCTTGTTATTAACCCTAAAAACCAAACAGATAGTCTATGGGCGATGGAGCAAGCGCTCGCCTCAACAAGTTGCTGCGCTGTACTCGCATGGCCAAAAAATATAAACGACAAGCAAGTGCGGCGTTTACAAGTTGCCAGTAAATCAGGGGAATCTCTAGGCATATTATTCAGGCCCATGGAATCTGTCAGACATGCCTCCCCTGCCGAACTTAGAATTGAACTTACCGGTAACCATTATTCTCCCCTTGTGGAGCATTCTTCTCTGGACATAAAAATCGTAAAGCGTCGCGGCGGCTGGCCAACAGAAAAATTCACCATTGATTTTGATGACAAATTACATCAGATAACCCCAGACTTTTCTGAAATGGCCTTCAGAAACCCGAACAACCCTGCTTCTGATCTCGTTTTTATTGATCCCCAAAGCAGTGAGGATCGACATGGTTTCCCGCTCCGATAACGTTGCGCCACAAACATTATGGCTGTGTGTGCATTTGCCTATGTTGCCAGTAGAGGTTTTTACGAGAGGCCTACAAACTGAAGATATCAGAAGGCCTATTGTTGTCTTGGCACAAAGGAAAGTCAGATTTCTGAATCTGGCGGCACATGCACTCGGCATAGATATTGGTAGCAGCCTGGATACGGCCTTAACCCTAAGCAGTCAGGTTGTCAGCTTTGAAAGAAACGAACAAAAAGAATTTTCGACGCTCTCTCATCTAGCTCAGTGGGCGTATCAATTCACACCTAGCGTTACCATCAGAACACCCGATTGCCTTTTACTTGATATCAGCGGTTGTCTAAAGCTATTTGGCGGACTAGAAACCCTGAAAACAAAAATACAACAAGGACTTACAAAACAAGGATATGAGTCGATATTGACGACAAACATGACACCAATGGCCGCGCTCTGTCTAGCGACAAGCAACAGAAAACCGCAAGTAGAAAGAGACAAGCCAGAATTAGATGGAAACAAATCGCGTGCCTTCTATGTCGCTAGTTCGCTTGAGCACCTGCCAGTGAATTGTTTACAGGTAGACAAAAAAATCATCGAATCGCTTCAGCAAATGGGCATCGCGGATTGCAAGGCACTATTTGCACTTCCCAAAAGTGGTCTAAATCGTAGATTCGGCATTTATTTTGTTGATTACCTGCAACGCCTGCTGGGTGAAAAGTCTGACCCACAAAAGTTCATCAATCCTGACCCAAAGTTCATAAATGACGTCACCTTTCTTACAGATGTTAATAACACCGCATCGCTTCGATTTCCTATTAATCGATTGATTTCCGAATTGGCTGAATTTCTAACAGTCAGACAATTGGCAACCAATCATTTATCTTGGACTTTATCGCATCGAAATCATAGCGATCGAAATTTCAATATATTGTTAGCGAACCCGGTGAACGAACATGACATGTTCAAGTCGCTAACCTTGCTTAAACTTGAACAAATAAAGGATGTAAAAGAAATAGATAACCTCTCGTTGGCTGTTAACAATTTATTCCCGGCGGTCAACCTTTCCGGAGATTTGTTTCATGGCACATCATTTCAACAAAAAGACAGTGTTAAAGGGCAACAACAGGCAGATATGCTGCTTAACAAATTACGTACGCGTCTAGGGCCTGGCTCGTGTTATGGACTTTCCGCGGCCAATGACCATCGCCCTGAAAAAGCATGGAAACCTGTTCGACTTGATCAAAAAGATTACTGGCAACCCAATCGAGTTGGTATAGCGTCGACACCTGAACCTGCCAGACCCATGATGTTGTTAAGCCAACCAAAACTATTACCCGCAACATGTGAATTCAGCAGTGCTGGAAAAATTAGTGATAAAGCGTCAGTTAAGCCACCTTTTCAGCCCTCTTCTTTCCACTCTTCTTCCCGAGGTTCAAAGCACCAATTAACCTTACTAAAAGGGCCTGAGAGAATCGATTTTGGTTGGTGGGATGAAGAAGACCTTAACAAAGTTATTACCCGTGACTACTATGTTGCGACAATAGATAATCAAGGATCGCTACTGTGGATATTTCAGTATAGCAACGACAAACGATGGTATTTGCATGGCATATTCTCATAGAATGGGCTCACGCGATAAAACGACGACAGCCAAACAAGTGTCAACTCAAACGTATCACAACAGCAAAAGGAAAAACGGATGAATCTCGCAGAACTCGAAATGGAATCTATTACCGGAGAGAAAATCTCCTTTTCAGAATTTAGAGACCAGGCACTACTGATTGTCAATCTCGCTAGCCAGTGAGGACTCACCCCTCAGTACGCAGGTCTGCGTGCCCTACAAGAACAAGGTGATGTAAAAGTATTGGGTTTTCCGTGCAATCAGTTTGGAGCTCAGGAACCTGGTACAAACGAAGAGATATTAGCGTTTGCACAGTCAAAATATGACGTGAACTTTCCAATGTTTGCTAAAGTTGATGTCAATGGAGATGGCGCTGCTCCGCTATATCAATGGTTAAAATCAGAACAAACAGAGGAAGATGGTACCGTAGATATTCCATGGAATTTTGCCAAGTTTCTGGTTAACAAAAATGGCGAAGTGGTCAAGCGTTTTCATCCCAAAGTTACACCGGAAGAGATTTCCGCAACCTTAGCTTCCCTGTTGTAGAAATCAGATTGTAGAAATGACAGATAGTCAATCGTATATCGACCGTAAATCGTACTTTGATAATTTAATTACGATTTATGGTCGAAAACCAGTATTGGAAGTGTTCCAGACTGAAAACATTCAGCCAAAGCGCCTTCACCTCGCTGACAGTAATCAAAACAGCGGCATCCTGAAAGAAATACTCGAACTCGCGAACCGAAAAAACACAGAGATCCACTACCACAACAAAAAAGCGTTATCCCGAATATCTAAAAATGGTAAACAGGATCAGGGAATTGCTGTGGATATCGAAGCGCCTCGATACCAAGCACTGGAAACGCTTACTTTGCCTGCTGCTGATACTGGACAGGATGCATTGGCAGAAATTATTGCGCTGGACAGAATTACCAATCCTCAAAACCTTGGCATGATCATACGAAGCGTTGCGGCATCACCCTGTCGCGGATTGCTCATTCCTCGAAGTGGCTGCGCCCGTCTTGATCCGCTGGTAATAAAAGCAAGTGCGGGTACGCTATTCCGAGCACAGATATACCATTGCGAAACAATTGAATCAGGTATTGAATACTTGAAAACGATCGACTTTGACGTCCTGGGACTTGCTGCAAATGGCTCACTAGCTCTGTCCGACGTTGCTCGGACAGGTCGACATGTATTTGTACTCGGCAACGAGACAAGCGGTATTTCAGACTCAGTACGTCAATCTTGCGATGATATCGTTAGCATTCCTTTGGCTAATGCCATTGAATCACTCAACGTAAGTGTCGCCGCCAGCATCGTTTCGTTTCGCACCGTCAGCTAGCAGGCATCGTCAATTTCGCCCCCCTATCACTGAGCGAGACTCTGGTTTATTCTTCGAGCAAACAAGAAACAGGGACATATCAATGACACAGACAATTATCCCGACTGATTGGCAGATAAAACGGTTATCAGGTTCACTCGGCGCGCGCGTAATAGGACCCAATATCAGCAATGTCAGCGAACAGGACCTAGCGGCGATTAACGCACTGCTAATGGAACACTTAGTGCTTTTTTTTCCTGACCAGTCACCGAGCAAGGATGATCATATTGCCTTTGGGCGTCACTTTGGTGAGCTAGAGGGACACCCGAATCTGTCGAACAACGCTGAATATCCTGAATTATTCGAGCTTGTCGCAACTCAAGGCGGTGTTGCCGATGAATGGCATACAGATATTACCTTCAGACCTGAACCAGCCCTGATGTCAATTCTTCATATGGTGAAGTGCCCAGAAGTCGGCGGCGACACACTCTGGTCGAGTCTATATGCCGCCTATGATGAACTGTCGCCACCAATGAAAGCGATGTGCGATGGTTTAACCGCCCTGCACGATGCACACCCTCATAATCGTCCGGAGCAAATGGCTGTACATCCTGTCGTCAGAAAACACCCGGTCACCGGCCGTAAGGCGCTTTATGTCAACGAACATTTTACTCGCAGAATCGTCGAATTGAACGCAACGGAAAGTGAGGCTATGTTAGCGTATCTAACCAACTGGGTGAAACAACCCAGATTTACAGTGCGTTATCAGTGGTCGGCGGGCACCATCGCGATGTGGGATAACCGTTGCACCCAGCACATGGTCCTGAACGATTTTGAAGGCGAGAGAATTATCCAGCGTGTGACGATTATGGGGGATAAACCCGAACCCGCTGAGGCTTCGCAGTGGCAACCCTACGTGAGAGACGGCCGACTTTCAGCGATGAGTCGGCACGACAGGCAACTCCATCAATTCCAGAAAAAAATGGGCGAAGGCACCCCCGCCTGACCGTTATTCAGCCCTCTTACCCTGTTAAAGCAAGACCGAAGGCTATAAGCGCATGGCATAGGTTATGCTGGTGTCGCTCTCTGCGATAGCATCAAAACCCAGTCTGGGATACCAGGCTATCGCTCGCCGATTATCCATGCCGACGCCAAGATGGACGCCAGCAACCCCAAGCATACGTAAACGTTCTAGAAAGGCTTCAACGAGCCGCACGCCTAACTTCTGGCCTTGACCCTCAGGTAAAATATCGATGTGCAAATGGGCTGGATACTGATCCTCAACGCCGGCAGCAGCATAACCCGTGTGAATCATTTTGATCAGGCCTGCCTCACGAGATTCATCCGCTTTAGCGCGCAACGGATAAGTCTGTCTCAGCTTTGGCCACCAATCTTTTTCAGACCAGGCGGCAAAACCCCGAGAATCACTTGTACCTAGGATATATCCGCAGACGTTGCGATTCAGGGTGAGCAAAAAACAAAGATCTGGCTCAAATATCGCATAGGGCGCGGCATATATATGTCCCAATATGTCGTCGTCGAGACTGCCGGTTGCATCAGCGCCACTTGCGCCTGTTTCAAGACAGATGCGGTAAAGCATGGGCATATCAGCCGGATCATAAGGACGAATGTCAAAAGCTTTCATAAGAATGCCCAGTTTATGACCTTTTCAAGTCGGGTTTTCTGTATTCAGGCAGTTTCACCAAGTACTATTACAACCACAAATTAAATTAACAGTTTCAGGAGTTATAGTGCCAGCGCCGCTAGAAGATATAACAGTAATAGAAATTGATAACTGGATGGCCGCCCCAAGTGCAGGAGCAATCCTGGCCGACATGGGTGCCAGAGTCATCAAAATTGAACCGTTACAGGGTGACCCAATGCGCAACAACGGTCGACCCGCCAAAGTTGACGGCTTATCCGATTTTGACTTTCAATTTGATGTCGACAACCGAGGCAAAGAGTCCGTTTGTATGGACCTAACAAACCCAGAAGCACAGAAACTGGTGCTAAAACTTTGCGAAAAAGCTGAGATTTTCCTTTGCAACCTATTACTTGAGCGCCAACAAAAGTATCAACTTGATCCTGCAACGGTCATGAAATCAAATCCTTCGATTGTGCATGCAACGCTTACAGGATATGGCACTTCAGGTCCTGACGCCTGGCGGCCAGGTTACGATGTTACTGCATTTTTTGGTAGATCAGGTCTTTACGACGCGATGAGAGAAGGAGAAACAGGCATTGTACCCATGGCCCGTCCTGCTCAGGGAGACCACACTGCAGGACTTGCGCTAGTAGGAGCAATACTCGGAGGCCTCAGAGTTGCAGAAAAAACCGGTACAGGACAAGCAGTCGAAACTTCGCTATTTGAAACGGCTGTTTGGACTCAGGCGAGCGACTACTGCACTACCGCCGTAGATGAAGCGCCGGTTCGGAAACGCGCGCGTGACCAAATGTTGTTACCAACGGCAAATAGATACCCCTGCGGCGACGGTAAATGGATTGTGTTTAATATGCCCGAGGCATCGGGATGGCCGAAATTCTGCCACGGTATAGGCAAACCTGAATGGCTGGAAGATGAGCGTTTCGCTGATCCAAAGGGGCGATATCGACATATGCATGTGCTCGTGCCTGAAATCGACGAGGTGCTTGCAACCAAAGGACGCGACGAATGGGGAAAAATATTTGACGAGGCAGGCCTTATCTGGGGACCGGTGCTTGGTCTTCACGAGGTGCCGTCTGACCAACAGGCGCAATCGATCAACCTATTTCCGCTCATACACAATGATGAAATTGGCGAGTATCGCTCAGTCAGCATTCCAATGAGATTTCATCACGCAGAGGTTGGTCCCAAACGCAGCGCGCCTAAAACGGGTGAACATACCCGAGAAACGCTCGAGAAGCTTGGCTTAGACAGCACCGAAATTGAAACGATGCTCGCTAATCATGTGATTGCCTGATGCAATAATGCCCCGTCTAAAGCACGGGGCAAAGGTTGCCGTCAACGTTGATTGAAGTACCGCTGATATAACCCCCGGCATCGGAACAAAGCAAACACGCCAGACCGGCGCACTCATCGGTCTCGCCGATGCGCCCCATGGGTAAACCCTTGCCTATCGCCGCGGTAAACTCTTCTAGGTCCATATCGCTACCCGAACGCTCATGTGCTCTAACAACCTGATCAGAGAATATGCGCCCGATATTCAAACCGTTCACCAACACATTATGAGCGGCCCCTTCACTTGCGAGCACTTTCGTTAAGGCCATACCTGCGGCGCGAGTCACTGAAGTTGGCGCTGAACCAGCTGTGGGAGACTTTGCAAAAGTGTTTAACATATTGATGATACGTCCCCATTTTCTTTCTTTCATGCCAGGAAACACTAGTCTGCTCATTCTTACAGCGGCCATCAGCTTCAGATCAATATCGTATTGCCATTGCTCATCTGTGATTGAGGTAAACTCGCCGGCTTGCGCAAAACCGGCATTGTTAACGAGCACATCGACTTTGCCAAAGTCACGAGTCACCTCTTCATAGACTGTTTGTATATCCTCGGCGCGACTAACATCACCCGCGTACCCCTGGCACTTCTGTGAAGTGATGGTTGAAATTTCTTTCGCTGCTAGTGCGACCTCTTGTTCGTTACGAGAAACCAATGCTACCTCGGCGCCGCATTCGGCAAATTTCAAGCCCATTGCGTAACCAAGTCCTTTGCTACCACCGGTAATAAGGGCAACTCTTCCTGCCATACTTATTTGCATCTTTACATTTTCCTCAAAATATTTAATCAACTAATGGAATTGGCTTTGGTGTCGTTAGCCACTTTTCATGCCCGCTAGATCTAGATCGAACTCACAACACCGGATAAATATAACTAGATTGTAACCCAAGCGGAAAACCAAGGAACCAGTAGCCAAGCAGGAACAAAGTCCAGACCAACAGAAAACTTAATGAATAAGGCAGCATCATAGCGACGACGGTGCCGATACCCGTGTCTTTGACGTAGCGCTGAGCAAACACAACAACCAAAGGAAAGTAAGGCATGAGCGGTGTGATGATATTGGTTGAAGAATCTCCTATCCGATAAGCCGCTTGAGTGATATCGGGGGAAATACCTAACTGCATTAACATCGGAACCAGTATCGGGGCTAACAGCGCCCACTTTGCGGAGGCCGAGCCGATGAATAGATTTACCATACAACTTATTACGATCACACCGACGACGGTGATGCCGGATGGCATTGCAAGACTTTGGAGAACACCCGCACCCTGCAATGCAAGCAAAGCGCCCAAATTCGATCGAGCGAACTCACTGATAAACAATGAGGCGAAAAAGGCCATGACAAGATAGTAAGACATACCCCGCATGGATTCACTCATCCCTGTAACAATATCGTGGTGGGAATTTACGGTGCCCGCAACATAGCCGTAGACGATGCCCGGCAACAGAAAGAAGATAAAAATAAGCGTTACGATACTCGCCATAAGCGGTGAACCGGCCGCTGCCAGGCCGCCACTCGCCGCACGCCAACTAGAATCATCAGGCAATGAAGTGACCATAAGAATTACCGCCGTCATAACCATTGACAGCAACGCCATATTCAAGCCTTTTCTTTCAACTTCAGTTAAAGGCTCAAGCGCGGGAGCATCAGCGAGATCGCCATCAACCACTGTATCGGCTAATCTCGGTTCGATCACCTTGTCGGTCAAATACCAACCAACACCAACGACCAAAAAGCAGGAAGCTGATGTAAAAAACCAATTATTGAGTGGGTTGAGCGTCAGTTCAGGGTCAATGATTTGTGCCGCTGCTTGGCTAATACCCTGCAGCAAAGGGTCAATCATCGATGGAACAAAATTTGCGCTAAACCCACCAGATACGCCCGCAAAGGCACAAGCAATGCCGGCTAAAGGATGACGACCAGCAGCTTGAAAAATAACCGCTCCTAGCGGTATTACCAGCACGTAACCCGCGTCTCCACCACTATGACTAACAATTGCAATCAATAGCAGCATGGGTGTCAGAATTTTAGGTGAAGTGGCATTGAGCAATGCCTTCAGACCTGCGCGAATGAAACCCGTATGATCAGCAACACCGATACCGAGCATCGCGACCAATACAACGCCGAGGGGATGAAAACCAACGAAAGTTTTTACCATGTTGGAGGTAAACCAAGTCATGGAATCGCCAGTAAGCAGATTTTTGACAACAATCGCTTCACCGGACCGAGGATCTATATGGGAGTAGGTCATTTGGGCGAAGAGCGCGGAACAGATCCAGACCACCACCAGCAATATGAAAAACAATAACGCTGGATCTGGTAATTTATTGCCAGCAGTTTCTATCCTGTCGAGCCAGCCTCGATGCCCTGTTGAGCTTGTTGTCATCACATTATCTCCCGCATATACATTACAATCTTATTATTATTGAGCTCGGTCTATGTACCAGCCGAGCGCTCAAAAGCCGGCTTATTTTTTTGCAGAACAAATTGGCCCGCAGCGTCATCGTAGCGCAGCGCTGCATTATTGTGAAAGGCATCCCATGCGTCTTGCTAGTGATAAGACTAAAATTCAAACCAGCGATCAAATACATAATCTCTGTTTTAAAACGCGAACAGTTTTTATTTCGTCCTCACGGAGGTAGAATTTTTGTCATCTTACGAACGCGCGAATCAAATCCTACGGAGACTTTCTCATGGCTTCAGGTATGGACAGAAGATCATTCCTTAAAATCGGTGCAGTTGGTGCAACGGGAATTGCTCAGGCAATGCCCGCAACTTCAGTAGCAGCCGCAAAAACAGCGGGTAATCAGCCCCCCGAAGTTAGGCGATATGCTGAACTCGGTAACACTGGACTGCGCATATCAGATATCTCGTTTGGCTCGAGCCAGATAAGAGCTGGCGAGGAAAGTCTTGTCCGACACGCGCTCGCGAGAGGTGTTAATTATTTTGACACTGCAGAGGATTACGCCCGAGGAGTTTCGGAACCGGTGCTTGGCCGTGCGTTAAAAGGAGACCGCGATAAAGTCATCATCGGCACAAAAACCAAAGCCTACGCCTCAACCCGCGCCAGTGATCTCATGATTGCCCTTGAAGCCAGCCTGAACAGACTCCAGACTGATTACATCGACATTTACTTCAACCATGCGGTTAATTCCCTAGATCGACTACAGAACCCCGAGTGGTTTGAGTTTATTGAGAAATCCAAGCAACAGGGCAAAATTCGTTTTTCAGGCATGTCCGGGCACGCTGGTAATCTTGCCCAATGCGTCGATTACGCAGCCGACAATGATCTCTTTGATGTTTTGTTGCTGGCGCAGAATTTTGGCCAGGACCCGGTGTTTTATGAACGATTTTTACGCTCGTTCGATTGGGTAGCAAATCAACCCTTGCTGCCTGCTGCCATGGAGAAAGCGAAAGCAAAAAATATTGGCATCATCGGTATGAAGGTACTGCGTGGCGCCAAGCTGAATGATATGCGGCCCTTTGAGAAGAATGGCGCAACTTATGCGCAAGCGGCATTTAAATGGACACTGTCTCAACCCTACGTGGATGCTACCGTCATATCGATGACGTCGACAGCAAAAATCGATGAATTTCTCGGGGCCTCCGGACAACGTCAAGTTACCGAATCAGACTACCAGCTATTAGAGCAATATGCCCGGATGACGGATCTGACCTATTGCCGTCACGCCTGTAACGACTGCGCGGGCAGTTGTCCCCATCAGGTAGATATAGCCGATGTTTTACGCACGAGGATGTACGCTATGGACTACGGAAACTTGCCATTCGCAAAAGCGGAGTATGAACAAATTACTACCAACGCAAATCCCTGTTTGTCTTGCGACGGCAAACCGTGTCAGGATGCTTGTACCCACGGTATTTCGATCTCCAGTTACTGTGGACCTACCCACGTCATGTTGAGTTAGTTTAACGAATGCATATACATCTTGACTTGGTCGGCGGACTATCCGGCAATATGTTCGTCGGTGCGATGCTAGACTACCTGGAAACGCCTGTACCGGAATTACTCACGCAAATTGAGCTTGCCGGCTTTGCTCACCTCGTCGAATTATCCGCGACAAAAAAAAACGATGGTGTTTTAACCGGAACCTACTTTAACGTTCTCGCAGAATCCGAAGCCCATCATCACAGACACTATCGTGATATTAAACAAAGCATTGAAGCATCATCGCTAGGTGAAAAAACACAACAAATTAGCTTGGACATATTCCTGCTTCTTGCCGAGGCTGAAGCTGAAGTTCACGGCAAAGCGGTTGAAGATATAGCCTTTCACGAAGTTGGGGCTTGGGATTCAATTGCCGATATCATTACTGCAGCATGGCTTATTGATCAGACGGGTATCACAAGCGCATCGGTATCGCCCCTACCCCTAGGCGGCGGACGGGTAAAAACGGCGCATGGATCGCTACCCGTTCCAGCACCTGCGACAGCACTATTGTTAAAGGGGTTCGAGTTTATTGACGACGGGATAAACGGAGAACGAATCACGCCAACCGGCGCCGCGATACTTAAATATCTCAGTCCCGGCAGCAAGCCGGCTTCGTCAGTGTTGTTAGGGGCTGGCTATGGCTTCGGCTCGAAAAACTTCCCCGGTATTTCGAATGTGACGCGCGTGTCATTTTTTGAAGCAAGCAAAAACATCAAAGAGCGACCCTGGATCGAAGATCGTGTGGTTCAACTAAATTTTGAAGTTGATGATCAAACGCCCGAGGACCTGTCAGTAGCGCTTGAGAATATTCGAGAACAACTCGGTGTTTTAGACGTAAATCAATCATTGGCCTATGGCAAAAAAGGCCGCATGATGATTGCCGTGCAAATATTAACGACCCCGCAGGTGGAATCTGATGTTATCGCGCGGTGTTTTGAAGAAACCACCACGCTTGGCATACGAAGAGCCGAACGCGGGCGTGCAATACTCAGCCGCAGTAATCACATCGTACAAATAGGCACAGAGACATACAGAACAAAGCGTGCGGCAAGGCTCGACAACGTGACTACCAAAGTAGAAATTGATGACATAGCGCATCTACCCGGAATTAAACGCCGGTCGACTAAAATAGACATTGAAAACCAGTCAACAGAAGACTGATAAATTGCAACAGTGATTTCCCAAGGTGTCCAACGAAGTAATTAGCAGCTTATGAACGATAAAGATGAGTCTCTCGAAAAATTGTCAGCGCATTTAAGATCGCTAGGCCAAATAGCGATCGCCGTCAGCGGCGGCGTTGACAGCATGACGCTGGCGGTTGTTGCCAATCGTGTGCTGCCTGGTTGTAAAATATTCCATGCTATTTCTCCGGCCGTGCCCTTGTCGGCAACGGCACGTGTCAAGCAGTATGCAAAGAGCGAACATTGGGATCTTGAGATCATTAATGCACAAGAGATAGAAGACCCGGAGTACGTTGCCAATCCTGCTAATCGTTGTTATTTCTGTAAGCGTAATCTGTATTCGACCATACAGAGCTTTACCGAGTTAACGATCGCCTCGGGTACCAACCTCGATGATCTCTCAGACTATCGCCCCGGTTTGATTGCCGCCCAGGAAAGAGAGGTTGTACACCCTTTTGTTGACGTGGGTATTGATAAGACGACACTGCGAGGTATCGCGAAATCTTTGGGGCTAAACGATTTATACGAGCTACCTGCTGCTCCCTGTCTCTCGTCTAGGGTCACGACCGGTCTGGCAATCGACGCAGTCCTTTTGCCACTTATTGCCGAGGCAGAAGAACAACTCTGGGATTTACTATCGACACGTATTCATCTGCAGGGTGTGCGCTGCAGAATAAGGCCCTCCTCGGTTGCTATCGAGATCGAATCAGAACAAGAAATCGAAGCAAATTCAGTGTTGGGTGTTGAAGCGCAAAAACTTGTATCAGACATTTTCATTTCGAATCACTACCACGAACAAGTTGCCAACATCACACTTGAACCTTATCGACGTGGTAGTGCTTTTTTGATCGACACACTTGAAGTCAAAGCATAAATACGGGGCGGCAGAGCGAATGACTGACGAAATAAATCTTGATACCGAACGAGAGAATCGAACCGGTCTCTCGGAAGCCGTATTTAGCGAGGGGAAAAGCGACACCCAACTGCTGGAAATTTGTGAAACCCTTAAAACCCATGACAAGCACATGCTTTTCACTCGGCTAACCACGCCACAATTTAACTTGATCGAACAGGTTCATCCCGGCTTCCTGACTTACGATCCCGTCTCTCGCACCGCCAGTAATTTGCCAACAGCTACCACTGACGAATCACAGCATAATGATTTATATAGCGGCTCACCTAGATCCGTAGTAATCGTCAGCGGCGGATCATCGGATGTACCCGTCGCCAGCGAAGCGAAAAAAACACTCGACTATTATGGCATCAATTCCCTGATGATCAGCGACGTGGGAGTCGCAGGGCTTTGGCGGCTAACTGAGCGACTTGAAGAAATTCGAGCTTACAAAGTTGTCATTTGCATAGCAGGGATGGACGCAGCGTTACCGACAGTGCTTGGAGGATTGATTTCGTCTGCGCTGATTGCCGTACCAACTTCCGTCGGGTACGGCATGGCTGAGGGTGGAGAAACGGCACTTCGCTCACTGCTTGTCAGCTGTTCTCCCGGTATCAGTGTGGTCAATATTGATAACGGTTACGGTGCAGCCTGTGCTGCAATCCGAATTATCAATCAAATCTCTTAACATCTGGCTGCTCTCGGCTTAAACGACGCCATCCTGAACGCCACGCTCGAATAGCGGTTGCACATTCAAGTTGTCAGCATCCGCGGCAACGGCTGCCTCAAGTTCGCGGGCGCTTGATGGACTCATCGAGGCCGCATTGAACGATGCGCCGGCTTCTAGCACCATTTTCAATAAGGTAGCGTCACTACTGCTGTTTAGAAACAGGTTTGGACGTCGCAAAACCCAGTGGACTGCTCGGGTTAAGGCATCCGCTTCGCGAATAGGTTTGTACCAGCTAAATCGCTTTGCGTCATCATCATCGTCCCAACGGCGATGGGCGATGGCCTTGATCGTTTGCATCGCAATGCCCTTTTGCTCACATAGGCGATACAGTTCTTCGAACTCGTTCGCATATTGAGCGTCCTGCATCGATGCATGACTGTAAGGTAGCAATACCGAGGTAAAATCGAACTGGGACAAACTTTTAAGATGCATTTCTGCGATCTTCGTTCCGTGCCCAGTTACACCAATAAATCTAACTAGACCCTCTTCTTTCGCCTTAATCGCCGCTTCAAGCGCACCGCCTTTTGCCATGACGGTTTCCCAATCTTCATCCTGAGCGAGATTGTGGAATTGAATCAAATCTAGCTGGGAGACTTGCATTCGATTCAACGAGCGTTCAATGCTTGCCCTGGCCCCATCTGCGGTTCGATCGCCGGTTTTAGTGGCTAGAAACACATCGTCGCGAGCATCCTGTAGGAAGTCTGCAAGCCTCAGTTCAGCATCACCGTAACTTGCCGCAACGTCAAAATGGTTAACACCGTAACTCCTAACCAATTCGATAACATCGTCAGCCTTGGATTGCTTCATCCCCCCTAACGCAGCGGCTCCAAACAGGATTCTGCTACTGTTATGGCCTGTGGACCCAAATGGAATTGTTTCAATCATGACCTGCCCTACAAATATGTAATGATAAGTTGAACAAAATTAAAGAGTATCAGTAGACGAACGCTTAAGAAATATCTAATTGATGAATACTGTTTTCGTCAAAGATGTTCGCAACTTAAATGTCCGCACGGGGGCTAAGCTAGGAACCCGCGTATTTAGAAGTTAATATTGCCCTCGCTCGCAATACTGTTTATATTTACAGTACATGTATATATAAACAGTACTATGGAGTCATGTCACCCTACGCTTCTTCAATCACAACGCTTACGCAGAAACGGCTGAAAAGAAAAGCAGATTATGCGGAATTGCATTGTATTACCAACTACTCGTTTCTCAGAGGAGCATCGCACCCAGACGAACTCGTAGAGCAAGCGGCCGCACTCGGTTATAGCGCAATAGCAATTACCGATGAATGTTCCATGGCCGGTGTTGTCAAGGCGCATGTCGCAGCCAAAGACTGCAATCTCAAGCTCATTGTAGGTAGCGAGTTCCGCTTCGACTCTAATTTTCCTCGTACCGATCATGCGGCCACGCGAAACAAGCTTCGGGGGCAGAGAACCCGGCAAGTCATCAAGAATCAGTCTAGCGCTATGCCGGAGAGTGTCCATCTGGTACTCCTTGCACCTAACAGAACAGCTTATGGACAGATATGTAATCTGATCACTATTGGTCGCAGACGAGCCAACAAGGGCGAGTATCAGCTTGACCTTGATGATCTCGCCATTGCGCAGGATCAGTGCCTCGCCATATGGTTACCCGGCGCCCAAAATAACGATGTTTCAGATGAGCACATTGCTACAAAACTGATGGCGTACTTTAAAGACCGGCTATGGCTTGGTGCTGAGATATTCCCCGATGGGCAGGAAACCGAAACATACAGCCGCGTACTCGCGCTTTCAGAAAAACTTGAGATACCTGTGGTTGCCTGTGGCGATGTACACATGCATCACAAAGACCGAAAAGCCCTGCTAGATGTCATCTCGGCTATCCGGATGGGGCAATCTGTCCGTCTCGCAGGTAAATTACTTTTTGCTAATAGAGAAAAATATTTACGTCCGTTGGCTTTACTAGCCAAAACTTATCCAGAGGGGTTACTTAGAGAAAGCATAAAAATTGCAGAGTTATGTGATTTTTCCCTCGATCAGCTTCGATATGAATACCCGGAAGAATTAGTTCCCCCGGGAATGACCCCACATGTCTATCTACGCCAGCTTGTTGAGGCGGGGGCAAAAAAACGCTGGCCTGAAGGGGTCAAACCCGATGTGACGAAAATCATAGAGAAAGAACTCAGCATCATTGAAGCACTACAATACGAGTATTACTTTCTTACAGTCTTCGATGTTGTTCATTTCGCCCGTAGCCAGAACATACTATGTCAAGGCCGAGGTTCAGCTGCAAATAGCGCAGTTTGTTTCTGTTTGGAAATAACCGAGGTCAATCCCGCTAAGATAGACCTGTTATTCGAGCGATTTATCTCGGTAGAGCGGGATGAACCACCAGATATTGATGTCGACTTCGAGCACGAAAGACGCGAAGAAGTCATTCAATATATCTACAAAAAGTATGGCAGACACAGAGCAGCGCTTGCCGCTACCGTGGTCACTTACAGACCTAAAAGTTCAGTGCGCGATGTTGGCAAAGCGCTTGGGATGGACTTGCAACTGGTCGATCAACTTACAAAAACACTCTCTTGGTGGGACAAACGAGAAGTGTTGCTGGAGCGGTTTAAGGAAGCAGGTATTAACCCACGCAGCCCTGTGGTCAATCAATTTATGACATTGGTCTACGAAATACTCGGCTTTCCCAGGCACCTTTCACAACATGTTGGGGGATTTGTTATATCAAGAGGCCCACTCTCTCACCTCGTACCGGTTGAAAACGCAGCAATGAATGACAGAACAATCATTCAGTGGGACAAAAATGATCTAGAGTCCCTAGGACTGCTAAAAATAGATGTACTGGCATTAGGCATGTTAACGGCAATACGCAAAAGTCTTGACATGGTTAACCAATACCGCAGCACCGACATGACGATCGCAACTATCCCGCCGGAGGACCCGTTAACCTATCAGATGCTGCAACGCGGTGATAGCATCGGCGTTTTTCAGGTTGAATCAAGAGCACAGATCTCGATGTTACCGAGGCTTAAACCTAACAATTTCTATGACCTTGTCATAGAAGTAGCCATTGTTAGGCCAGGACCTATACAGGGCAATATGGTTCATCCCTTTCTCAAGCGCAGAAATGGCGAAGAACAAGTCACCTATACGAACGACGCGGTCAAAGCCGTACTAAGTCGTACTCTTGGCGTACCGATTTTTCAGGAGCAAGTTATCAAACTGGCCGTGGTCGCTGCTGGATTCTCTCCAGGCGAAGCGGATCAATTAAGACGCGCCATGGCAGCATGGAAACGTAAAGAAGGTCTGGATATATTTCGCCAAAAACTTATAAACGGCATGCTTGAACGTGGTCACGATAGAGATTTCGCGGAAAGAATTTTTGAGCAAATCAAAGGCTTCGGTGACTATGGATTTCCTGAATCGCATGCAGCAAGTTTTGCATTACTCGTCTATTTCTCTGCCTGGTTAAAAAGACACGAACCAGCCGCTTTTTACTGTGGCTTACTAAATAGTCAACCTATGGGGTTTTATACCCCATCACAACTCGTTCAAGACGCCGTCCGGCACAACATCACCATTCTGCCTGTTGATATACTCGAGAGTGACTGGGAATCTACGCTCGAAGGGCAAGCCTATGACAATGGTGACAATGACAAAACCCACGCGGCTACTTTTGGTGCAAGACAACCCGCCATCAGACTTGGATTTCAACGAATAAAAGGTCTACGGGAAGCCACAGCATTACGTATCATTCAGGCACGGACAATCTGCCAACATCAGAATACCAACGCATTTAATAGTCTTGAAAACATTGCCCGAGCTGTACACCTCGACCGGGGAGACCTCGCCCGACTGACAGAAGGTGGCGCCTTCAAACGTTTAACCGGACATCGATACCAAACACACTGGGAAGCCAAAGGATTATTGCCCGCAAACACACCAATGGAAATGATTGCCGAGCAAGAAGATATCTATCTACCGGCACCAGCCGAGTCAGACGATTTACGAGCAGATTATCAGAGCCTTAGACTCACCCTTGGCCGTCACCCTATGGCCATGCTTCGAGAGGCCGGTGAGCCTTTCAGCAAATTAAAGCGGGCATGTGATCTCGAACCACTTAATCATGGCCGCTTTGTTCAGGTTGCAGGTATTGTGACGGGCAGACAACGCCCCTCGACAGCAACAGGCGTTCTATTTCTAACGCTAGAGGATGAAACTAACAATATTAATATTGTTGTTTGGTCGCGCATATTTGAACAATACAGAGCCGCCATCGTTCAAGGCAGATTGTTAAAGATCAAAGGTGTACTAGAGCGGGAAAAATCGGTTATCCATGTTGTCGCTGGGCATGTCGAAGATCTAAGTTCGTATCTTGAGCATTTCTCGTTGAAATCCAGAGACTTTCGCTAACGATGAGCGCGATAGGTGTTGATGATCACCTAGTCTCGAAATCAGACGAGTGCAACAGAACAACCTCAGTCTAAAATTCAATTACTGCGCAGCACTATACGAGCGTTGACTCTGCCAGGGCGCTCTTCCCTGTCGATAGAAATTTGGCGCACTGACATGCCAGACTGCGACTGAGAGCTTAGCCATTTAATCAAGTCGTTGAAGCTGACTTCGTCGAACCAGACACTGACAGCGTCACTTCCCTCTGGCTGCAATCGATTCGGCTTGATTCCAAATTGTTGCGCCGTGCGAGAAACCTGAGTTAATAACGACTGCCCGGTGGGTGCCGGCACTGAATTACCTGATGAGGCGCGTGCTTCTTTTTCCGACGCTCGCATGCTTTGCAGCAGCTCCGCCTGACGGTTCAGCTCGTCTTGGCTCGATGCCTTAAAATCATGCAGAGGTTGCCAGATCGCAAAATAGAAGGTCAATATTCCGAAAAATATCGATAACACGACGACCGCGGTGCGATCCCTCGGCTCGAGCGTCATATATCGGCTACGTAGGTTTGCTATCATCGAGTTAATCACCGCGACACGCTATCCCCGTATTGTCTATTTCGACTCTTCCCATAAGCATCCTGCTAGTCACCGCCCAATGATTTTACTTTTATGCTGCCACGCACTGCACTATCTTCCTGACTAATTGTGCCAATCTCTGCATCAAGGCCTAGCTTGCTAAGGGTCTGAGAGAAAAGCACAAGCTGCTCACTCCTTGGGGCTTCAAGTTGCAGAATCAGGTCGCCGCGGTTTTCATTAAAGTTAACATTATTCAATACCAAACTTGAGCCCGCCAGACTGCCTGCGGCGGTGCTAAACAGCCCAACGAACTTATCACCCACATCGGATTTACCGCCCCTCAGATGCGCCTGCCACCGTCGTCTAATGTCGGTAACATTGCGATCTCTTGGGAATACATCCGCATACAGTGCGCGCGCCTCAGCCTCATAACGTGTCGCAGTCATATCAAGATAGATTGCCTGCCCGGTTGTCATCACAAGGTGTAACAGTAGCGCACAACCGGACAAAATCGCTGCAGAACGCCAGACACTAGAAGCCTTTGAAGTCTTTCGCTCAACCAGATATTCACCCTGAAGCAAATTTATGGTTTGTTCATTGAAATTGCGGCAAAGAAGCTCGAATGGCGAAACATCAATCGGCTCAATTTTTATCTCTGTATCAAATTCCGCAATCACTTGGTTCACAGAGAGATCAATTTCAGATTGCATCTCAGGCACAAGCCAGAGATCCAGACTTGATCGCTGATCATCCTTAAGGAAACCTATCCCGCTGGCTAGTTGCCCGCGATCAAGAAAATAGCCTTTTTCGTTATCTGTCCGAATTAACACCCTGTCACGCTCAATCAGCGCTGTCGTTCGTGGATGCGATTGATCTGGAAACAGCGGTAACTGAAGTGCATCTATCGCCACAAATGACGCTGGTATGCCCATTTCAGCAAGTTTAACTAACCAACCTTCAAATAAGCTTCGAGAGATGACAGCGACAGAAATATCACCATTACTTGCCCGTCGGCCAAGTGCAAAGTGGCAATCCTCTGTATCAACAGCAAGGCTCTCCTCAATCGCATAGGGGACAGCTTGCTGAATCTGCCGCGGTTGCTTTGATGGAATATTGACCTGATGCATAGTGACGCAAGAAGCGCTGACCAAAACGATCACTTCTCCGTCCCATTGTCGTGCTTCGATAAGTTCCGCTAAGGCGTCAAAATCACCAGCACCTCGAGCGCTCACCTCGTCTCCCGCAGGATCGAATAGCGACCACTCAACGCCTGACTCTGACAATCTTAAATATAGGTTTTCTAGCATGTTTATTTCATTGCCAATCGTGTGCGTAGAAAAATGTGTCTTAAGAGGCACTTGCCTCGGTATTGCTTGCTACTACTGGATAGATTTTCTTACTGGCGTCCCGATAGATAACGCGCATACTGCCATCAGTTGGGTTGCGCTGAATAATACTCGTCAGGTACCCAAACCTATCATCGACTCGTGCTCTAACGCTCACCTTGAAGAAACCTGATTGTACACTAAGTCCATCAGGAGATATCCCCTGACCAGCCAAGCTATCATCTTGAAGAAAAGCCTCAACCGAATCGAAACCCTCTGTTTCGTTCCTATTAACGGTAAAGACTTCGGCAAGCTCTGGTGATAGCCCGTTACCGGCTATCGCCTGTATTACAACACTTGGGGCTGTATTCACGTTGATCAGGTTGACGCTAGCAGGCAAGGTCGTCACCAACGGCTCCAGCACTGAAAATGTAAGCGGATCAATATCTAATATAAGTCGAAGCTCGGTCAAATCAAACATGGGTGTATCCGCTGTTCGATAAGGTCGATCGAGGCCCAGATAATCAAAATCTTCGGCGCCCAACTGGGTAACGTCCTGATTTATATCTATCCAGTCCCTAATACGATCAGCAAAAACGGGATCAATACCTTGCTGATTGAGTAAAACGCGAAATCGCGTCATCGCCATCTCAGCAGAGGCGGCATTCCTTGGTCTCCTGCCGCTTCCGGGCAAATTTCCTCTTGGATTATCCTCAGTTTGCTGATTCTCAGTATCATTAGCACTTTGGGGTATCGCATTGGCATTTGAGCCGCCGTCTAATCTGGCTGGACTCGAGGCAACAAGCGAGTTCAGGTTAAATTTACCCTGCAGGTCTTCGATAGACATTTCAATCGCGCCATCTTCAAACTCAAACTTTAACTCAGTACTCGCCCATTCTTCGGTCAAGACATCTTTTTGCGGGTTATCTGCAAAGTCCTTGTAAAGAATTTGTCGAGCAAGTTCTTCACCGCCTAATGCATACTGACGAACCTTGCCTTGATCAAAATAATTGCGGGCTCGATTAATGGAGAAATGCTGCTCTGTTGTCATCTTAACTCCCAGTACTGTTGCAATGACGACAACCAATAGAATAGAAATTAGCGCAACGCCACGAGTCTTACGTGGTAGCGCAATAACACCCGCGCTAGCGACGAACATTCGTGTTGCTCCCGTTAGACGCTCTGTTGGTGTCAGAGTCATCCGCATTACGATCCTGATCGTTAGAGTCATTCGCAGCGTTACCTTGAGACTCAAGCCCGTTCGTATCAGCAGTCATCACAACTGAGTAGAGTTTTCGCAGCTCACCCAGCTTTTTATGCGTAATGATGATTTCCACAGCCCTCGGTAATCGCGCCCCGTTTTCAAAATCAGGCCAGGCATCAACAAAACCACCCTCGCTATTCATCAGGTTAACTCGAAAATCCTCTACGTCCGTTAACAGGCGCTGAGTCACAGGTTCAGAATCCTCCGCCCTATCCATGACTAACCAAAAATATCGCTCTAGCTCGTTATCCTCATTAAGCCCATAAGCAACACGCTGCATATTACTCCGGGGCAGTCGGGCAGGGTTACTCCACCCAGTTCTCGAAAACTCAACGTCATATTCGCCCATGCCGACAATCAAAGGCGGTAAAGGTTCGCCATATGCATCCCGAACCTGCCGATCAGCCATATGTGAAAAATCCCTTTGCATCAGGTTAAAAGCTCTAGAGGCACCGCTTATCACCGTGTTGTTCTGGTGCGTGACTTCTCGTGTATTGATGATCGTCCGCAAAAATTGATGAGCGCTTAACCCGATCACTGCGAATATTGAAAATGCGACCATCACCTCCAGTAGTGTAAAACCGGATTGCCTTGACTGATGCGGACCCACTTTTTGCATAATCTGCAACATCAGTGTTTGCCTATGAATCCGACAAGCGTTGCTACTTCAACATCAAGGTCCTGCTCGTCGTATACAGTAACCTTCACCCTGCGCATGTCCGGGTCCTCTGTTGATTCGACCTGTATCTTTAGCTCCCAGTCTCTGTTCGCCATCGTGACACTTTCTCTATCGGTACCCACGGCTGGGAAAAACTCTTCAGTTCGGGGCGCACTTCGCAATGTTTCAAGTTCGTTTTCAGCCAACCAATACCCGATTGTGCGATCCTGAACCCGCAATGTTTGAACAACCGAGTTAGAAGCGTTGCGAATGAGCGCTGTCGAGGCGACCGCGAAAATGGCAACAGCAATAACAATTTCAAGCAGTGTGAAGCCAGCCTGTTTTTTCATGATCCCCTCAACTCATGCACTCCGTCTTATCGCCGCGACGCCGACTTTCGATCGTTTTTTTCGTCTAACTCATCTTGCCATGCAAGCTCACTATAGCCGTCGGAGACCAATGTTCTGGTTTTATCCCGGCCCAGAGCAATTGTAATTTCAAACGGCGTCATCTCACCGCTGGACAACAATAATATTCGGGGTGCGTTGGGGATTGCGGACTCTTCCTCTTCCTCATCCGCCAGCATGAGTGCGTTATCCTCGATCGTGGTGCTAAGTCGAATACCTTGCGCTAGTGTGTGCTTGGCATAGGGCTTTGTTTCCAACTGGGCCCAGTTTTGTTCAATTTCGTTGTAGACAAAAAAAGAGTAGTTATCTTTGTCAGAAACCAGACCATACTCTGAGGCTCGCGTAAGCGATTCCTCCCGGACAAGTTCGATTACTGTTTTTAGTCGCAGACTCTCGTCTTCAAAATCGCTGTTTTGAAAAGAACTTGGCAAGCTAGTCACGACAATACCAGACATCACGGATACGATGATCAGAACAACCAGAATCTCCACCAGCGTAAATCCCAAAGCCTGCTTTGACGTCAGTGGCGACCGGTTATTTTGCATCTTCGCTAGAGTTCTGAATAACGAATATCTGCATCCACTCCCTCGCCACCTTCCTTGCGGTCGGCACCATAGGAGTAGAGGTCAAAATTCCGCTCTTCGTTAAAATAACCATAGGGTTCACCCCATGGGTCTCGGGGTAGTTTCTTGAGATACCCGTCCGGGCTCCAGTTTCGCGGTTCGGGATAACCGGAGGGCTCTGATACCAGCGCGTCGAGGTTCTGGTCGGAACTTGGATAATTGCTATTATCCAAACGGTACAATTCCAGCGCATTTGCAATTGCGTGGATATCAGATTTGGCAGCTTCAACCCGTGCCTCGTCCGGACGACCGATGAAGTTAGGGACAATTAGCGCCCCAAGAATACCGAGAATGACAACGACCACCATAATCTCGATAAGCGTAAAACCTTTTGACTTGACCAAACCGCGTTGACCTTTCAGTGCTGCGTTTCCTTTCTGTTTCATAGCGTTCCTGTTTTTCATTCAATCGATTACTAGATTTTTGATATTTCTATCCAACAAGCTGGTTGAGGTTAATAATTGGTAAAAGTATGGCCATCACAATGACAAAAACCCCACCGCCCATCATTAGCAGCATAAAAGGGCCAAACAAACTCAGCAACACGCCCATAATCATTTCCACATCCTGTTGCATATGATGTGAAACGCGCACGAGCATTTCATCGAGTTCACCACTAGACTCACCGCTGGCAATCATATGCAACATCATTGGCGGAAAATAACCACTTTGCTCTAATGCCATGTTGAGACTTGTGCCTTCACTCACCTTTACCGTCGCTTCAGCAACCTTTTGTTGTAGCCAGGTGTTTGAAAGTACCTGACCGGATATTTTCATAGCATCTACCAAAGGCACACCGCTGGCTGAAAGTATCGCTAGGGTGCTCGAGAACTGTGCCGTATTCATACCTCTGCTGAGCTTTCCGACCAGCCACAAATGTAGCAACCGCCGATCCCATGCCATCCTGACAGATGGAATCTGTAACGCGCGTTGCACACCAATGACTAGCAGGATAAGTAAGACAACAATCGCAGCGCCCCAGTTCACTACAAAATCACTAAGAGAAATAATGACAATCGTGAGTCCAGGTAACTCCTGCCCAGTATCTGCAAACACCTTTACAATATCGGGCACCACATATCCCAGCAAACCGGCGAGAATTGCAAGGGTCAACACAAATAGTATGATCGGATACACCATCGCCTGTTGCACACGTTGCCGAGATTCATGCTGCGACTCGGTAAAATCAGCTAGCCGATTCAAAACCAAGTCAAGATGACCCGCAGACTCTCCCGCTGCCACGGTGGCACGATATAAATTGGGAAATGCCCGTGGATATTCCGCCAGACTATTTGCCAGTGAATAACCTTCCATTACCTTCGAGCGCAGCGCGGCAAGCATTGCCTGCGTTTTTGGGTTTTCACTCTGTTTCGATACCGCGAGTATTGCTTCTTCAACAGGCAGCCCAGCGGCGATAAGTGTCGCTAACTGGCGGGTCACCAAGGCCAACTCTCGCACAGACAAGGTCGGCTTAAGCAGATTCGCCAGAAAGTTATTGGATGCTTTTTCTTCCTGAGTCACATCTACCGTGAGCGGTGATAGCCCTTTGTCACGCAGAATTTGCCGCGCCTGTCTTGAACTATCAGCCTCAAGCGTGCCTTTTTCTTCACGGCCTCTGCCGTTAAGCGCGATGTATTGAAACGCTGCCATAACTTAGCGCCCCACCCTAGTCTTCCATCGTAACGCGCATGACTTCATCCACTGACGTGCTGCCGTCCAGAATTTTTGCCCTGCCATCGTCTCGAATACCACCTGATTTTTTTCTAGCGTGTTGTTCAAGATCGAGCTCAGAAGCACCGCTATGAATCATACGTCTCAAATCATCATCGATCACAATGACTTCATAGATACCTTGACGACCTTTGTAACCCTCATGGACGCACTTTTCGCAGCCTACCGCCCGATATAACGTTGGCGGCTCGTCCACTTTTAGAAAATCACACTCGTAGGCGTCTGCTTGATAACCTTCGCGGCAATGCGGACACAGCAGTCTGATTAGCCGCTGTGCTACCAAACCGACAATACTATTGCTTAAAAGGTAAGGCTGTACCCCCATATTCGCTAGCCGAGTCAGCGCACCCAAGGCCGTATTCGTATGGATAGTCGAGAGCACGAGATGTCCCGTCAAACTCGACTGAACAGAGATATCTGCCGTCTCAAAATCGCGAATCTCACCAACCATGACCACATCCGGATCCTGACGCAAGATAGCCCTTAGACCCTTAGCGAAGGTCATATCGGCTTTTGCGTTGACCTGTGTTTGACCAATACCCTCGACGTCATACTCGATGGGGTCTTCGACTGTCAGGATGTTTCTGGAGCGATCGTTCAGCTGATCGAGGCAAGCGTAGAGTGTTGTAGATTTTCCTGAACCGGTTGGACCAGTAACCAAGATGATACCGTGAGGCTTTTGCACAAGCACTTTCATTGCATCGAGATTCGACTCGCTCATACCCATATGAGTCAGGTCTCTCCTTCCCTCTTGCTTATCTAACAGACGCATCACAACCCGTTCACCATTGCTTGCAGGAATGGTTGATACCCGAACGTCGACCTCTTTACCTGCCACCCTGACCGAAATTCGCCCGTCTTGGGGTAACCGTTTCTCAGCGATATCCAGTTTTGCCATGACCTTGATACGGGACACTAACAGCGGCGCGAGCGCCCTGCGGGGACTGACGACCTCACGCAGCACGCCATCGACGCGAAATCTTACAACCAATCTCGTTTCATAAGTCTCGATATGAATATCTGAAGCATCGACCTTTACCGCCTCGGTTAATAGACTGTTAATTAGCTTGATAATAGGCGCATCATCTTCCTGTTCCAGCAAATCACCGGTTTCGGGAATCAGATCGGCAAGACTGCTCAGATCCATCTCTTCCCCTAGCCCCTCTATCATCTGCATCGCTTCGCCCGAGTCATTTTGGTAAGTCAGGGTGAGTTGGCGATCGAATGCGGGTTCGTCGACTTCCTTTAAGGTCATTTGCCCGGCAACAAACCGCCGAACTTCTGCCAGTGCGCTAATATCAAATCCTGATTTGTAAATGACATCGGACTGACCTTCTGCGCTCGCCGCCAAAAGAATAACGCCGTGGCGTTTGGCAAAGGAAAACGGCAAACGGGTCTGACGATTCTGTTCACTCATAAAAAATCTCTATATCTGGTCTATCGCTTTGTTTTTTATTAATTTTTTCAGCGAAAGCTTATCAAATTGACAGCATTGTATCGACAACACGACGAGTTTATTCGAGAACCCGTGCGCATCTCGGATATCTTAATCTAATTGCCTTGCTATTGTCGGAACGCGCGCCATAAAACTTGTTGATTAAACGCAGACAGAGGCTGATTAGGTCACCCTGTCTCAGAATTCCAGATAACTCTTCTCTATTTGTGCAATCCGGCTTACCATAAGCATCGATTATAAGGACTATACAAATTATTTCGCGTAATGATTCAAGCTTCTCGCTTCATGACGCGGCAACCCATACAGACTGCTTTTACTGATTATTATGAAACTATCAGACATTGACCTAAATCTGTTCGTCGTTTTTGATGCAATTTATACCGAAGGAAACCTGACGCGTGCTGGGGATATCATTGGTATCACTCAGCCCGCTGTTTCAAATTCACTCTCTCGTCTGCGCAATATGTTTGACGATCCCTTGTTCGTTCGCACCGCAGACGGGATGGTGCCAACACCCGTTGCACAAAATATCATCGGATCTGTGCGCCAGGCACTGGGGCTGATGAGGGCGAGCGTTCAGGAAAGTGAGTCTTTTGACCCTCGGAGTTCTGATAAACGCTTTCGGGTCTCAATGACCGACCTTACCCAATCGATTCTGTTGCCTTATATTTTCAAGCGTTTACAGAAAGATGCGCCTTCCGTTGCGATTGACTGCTACCACGTGCGACGCAGGGATATGAACATCGAGCTTGCCTCGGGTAATCTTGACCTAGCGCTTGATATACCATTGACCCCTGATCCGCGCATCAAACAAGCACCTCTATTTTCTCATCCTCAGGTTTGTCTTGTTCGCAACGACCATCCAGAGATTGGCGATGAGCTTGATCTTGATGCCTACCTCAACCTCAATCACATTCAGATATCCAGTCGAAGAGGAGGTCTGGGTCATGTTGACCTAGCCCTTGGGAAAATGGGTAAGCGACGTCAAATTGCACTGCGGACTCAACACTATCTCGCCGTTTCTGAACTGGTTTCTCGCGCTGACTTGTCACTGACCGTGCCACAGATCTTCGCTGACTACCTTGTTAGCCAATTACCTGTGCGTTACTTACAGCTACCTTTTTCGGTGCCTAAGCTAGAGACGCATCTTTATTGGCATGAAAGCACAGACCAAGACCAAGCGAATCGCTGGTTAAGGGAAGTGATACTCGAACTACATGAAAAACTGCCCTGGAAATAATTCGAAATGAAATTTGTGGGTAAGCATATTCTCTCGGTTTCCGAGTTTGACCGTGAAGCGATCGAACGGGTGTTTGAAGTTGCGGATCAATTAGAACCTTACGCACGACGACAAAAAGCGACCCGTGTGCTCGAAGGCGCAATTCTTGGCAGCATGTTTTTTGAGCCCAGTACACGAACGCGAGTCAGTTTTGGTTGTGCCTTTAATTTACTGGGTGGCGAAGTTCGTGAAACCACAGAATTGAAGGCTACTTCCATTGCCAAGGGTGAATCTTTCTACGACACTGCGCGGGTGCTATCCGGCTACAGCGACGTGATCGTGATGCGACATCAACTTGAAGGATCTGTTGCAGAGTTTTCTGAAGCCAGTCGGGTGCCGGTGATAAATGGCGGGGACGGTGCTAACGAGCACCCGAGCCAGGCGTTACTTGACCTTTACACCATTCGCAAGGAACTTGCTGCCAAACACAAATCAATCGACGGCTTGAGCATTTCTTTAATCGGAGACTTGCGGTTCGGCCGAGCCGTTCACTCCCTGTGTAAATTGCTTAGCCTTTTCAACAACATTCAGTTTAATCTCATTTCACCACCCGAACTCAGTCTGCCAGAGGCATATGTCACTGCCATGAGGGCAGCTGGCCATACGGTAAACCAGTCCGTCGAGCTTCAATCAAACATCAGCGGCGCCGATATTCTCTACGTCACCCGCACGCAGGAAGAACGATTTCCTACTCAGGAGGAGGCGAACAAATACAAAGGCCTTTTTCGACTGAATCAAGCTGTGTATACCCAATTTTGTGAACCAAATACTGTCATCATGCATCCGCTGCCGCGCGATTCGAGGGAAGCAGCAAATGAGCTCGACAATGACTTGAATGAAAACCCAAATTTGGCGATTTTTCGGCAAACAGACAACGGTGTAACAATTAGAATGGCGCTGTTTGCGCTTATTCTGGACGTTGTTGATGAAGTCGATGCCCACGCCCGAAGAGTTAACTGGTACACAGCAAGACGCTTTTAGGTCGTTCGTTCTATGCCAAAATTTCAAGCGGGCCCGGTGCAGTGCTTGCCTGATTCGCATTAATGAATCAATTCCGCATCACAGACAGCTTTATCCGCTGTCGTAAGTCGACACACATTTATTTCATCAGCTTAAAAAATTAAGCGTGCGTTTAACCTGAGGAGAAAAACAGCATTGCGTGCTATCCTCACGGTTTCCCTTCATATGTACACTGAATTACTGGAAGGCTATGAACCGAAAATTATTGATTTCACTTCACCTGTATCTGGCAGCATTTTTCGCACCCGTGATTATTCTTGTTGCTATCTCCGGCGGTCTTTATCTAATAGGTGAAAAAGGAACCGTCGTAAAAGAGAAAATTTACGAAGGCGTGCACCCTGAATTGACAACTGGTTCACCGACCATTAAAGAAGATGTGAGTGCACTGCTAGCCGCAGCCGGGGTTCGTGACTACGACTTCGAGTATGTAAGGTCTGGCGGCGCAACACTCTATACACGCCCTACTTCCAGAGATCACTACATCATCAAACTCGCCGATGAAGGGGCTCTTAGCGTTGAGCTGGCACAGCCCAATTTTCAGGCAGCAATAATCGAATTGCACAAAGGGCATGGCCCCGGCATGTTCAAAACATTTCAGAAAATCCTCGCGGCGGGACTCTTTGTGATCGTTATCAGTGGCTTTTGGTTAGGCATATCAGCCCCGGCTTTGAGAACAAAATCGCTCGCGACAACAATGGCTGGCGGCGTCATACTGATGGTGCTTGTTTTAGTCTGATCACTTGCACGCCATCAGCGCGCTCACTGACCGGACAAAGACAAAAGGATAGAGTAACGACACGTGCACTTTTTTGATGAAGAAACAGCGGTATCAAAATCCCCCGATGGTCACTGGCATGGGGTTGTTAGTCCTGAATGGAATATCGGAGAAAACCCAAATGGCGGGTACCTGCTATCGCTCATCACTAGCGCCCTTACGCATGAGATTTCTCATCCAGATCCAATATCCATTACAACCCACTATCTCAGACCCGGTGTACCTGACGCTGAATTTCAAATCGCCGTCGACGTTCTCCGCGTCGGGCGGACCTTAAGCAACGCGCGAGCTACGCTCATACAAGAGGGAAAACCAAGACTTGAAGTCACTGCTGTATACGGCGACTTGTGTCAAACCGTCGGCGTGGAAAACACCATCCCCATGCGGCCTCCGCAGATTCCACCCGAGCCACAGTGCATCGATCGTAGTGGCGACCTACAAAGTATCAATCTACCAATAATGAACAGGCTCAATGTCCGACTTCACCCGGATCAGGTCATGCCAGAGCAAGCGGGCGCTCCTGTCATATCAGGCTGGATCGGGTTCAAGGACAGTCGAATACCCGATACACGGTCGTTGTTACTTTTTTGTGATGCCTTTCCTCCCTCTCCATTCGGTCTACTGGGCAACGTAGGTTGGGCGCCGACGGTAGAGCTGACCGTGCACGTGAGGCAACGTCCGACGCCTGGGTGGGTGCTCGGCGAATTTAAAACTGATCACTTGGCCGGCGGCAGGATGATTGAAAGTGGTGCACTTTGGGACTCGTCTGGGGCCCTCGTCGCCCAGAGCAGACAGTTAGGCTTAATACTTAACTAGCAAATAGTCCATTACACCTTAGCTTTGCCCCGGTCGCCCGATTTTTACAGCAAACTTTTTCGGTTGTGATGACATTTAAGCATCGTTACACTGTTTTCACCTTAGCCACTGGGACATAACCCGATGTTCATTAAAAACCTGTTTGCGACCACCTTCGCGATTCTGTTTCTATTCGGATGTAGCCAATCGACTGTTAATGAAACGGCAGAGAATGCCGTTGAAACAAAATCTCAATCTTCCGATGAGGAAGTATTGGACAACCAACCACTATTTGAGGGGCTCGGTCCTCTCCAGATGGAAATCACGACCAGCAGCCCCACGGCTCAGAAGTATTTTAATCAGGGTATGATGCTCGCATGGGGCTTCAATCACGCAGCAGCTGATCTCGCCTTCAACGAAGGCGCCATCAACGACCCGGACTGTGCGATGTGCTACTGGGGAAGCGCGTTTGTGTTGGGTCCAAACCTCAACATGCAAATGGTGCCAGCCAATGCCCCAAGGGCAACAAAACTTGTTGAGATGGCGCTGGAGATCGCCAATGATCCAACAAAAGGCGTGACACCAAAGGAAAAAGCACTGATTGATGCGCTATCAAAAAGATACCAATCAACAGCACCAGCAGACCCAACACCGCTTAACCAAGCATGGGCAAACGCGATGCGTGGTGTTGTCGAGCAGTATCCGAATGATCCGCATATTTTGACACTTGCAGCTGACGCACAGATGAATCTTCATCCTTGGGATTTTTGGTTAGCAGATGGTACGTCTCAACCGTGGACAACAGAGATCACAGATCTGATCGAGGCTGCACTCAAAGTCGATCCTGATAATATCGGTGCTATACACCTTTATATTCATGCGGTTGAAGCCTCTAAAACGCCGGAACGTGCCGAACCACATGCAGACAAGCTTGCTGACCTCTCGCCTAACGCAGGGCATCTAGTTCATATGCCTGCACACATCTACTTGAGAGTGGGTCGCTACCACGATTCAACCCTAAACAATATGAAGGCAACGGATGCCGATAGTTGGTTCACGGGAGTATGCCATTCGAACAGCTTCATTTATCTGGGTGGTTACATTCCCCATAATTGGCATTTTGGCGCAACGACGGCCGCTATCGAAGGCTGGCAGGCACAAGCCAACGTGCTAGCAGATGGAACGAAGAATGCAATTACACCGCAAATGCTCGCGATGGCAGGATTCACAGGCAATGCACAGCAGTTCGTCGCACAGCCGCTATTTGTCGACGTTCGATTCAGTGCTTGGGACGACATACTAGCAGAACCCGAACCAGCAGCAGATCTGCTTTTCCTCAGATCAATTTGGCACTATGCACGAGGAAGAGCGTTCGAGGGTAAAGGCGATTTAACGCAGGCAAGAGCAGAGCTAGGCAAATTGGATACGCTAAGACTCAGTGATGAAACCCGCGCGATGAAGAGAGTCGGCAGGAACAGTATTGACGATATCCTGGAAATTGCCTCTCTCACATTGAATGGCGAAATTCTCTCAAATGAAGCGCGTTTCGAAGAGGCAATACCGCTATTGAAACAAGGTGTCGCAATAGAAGATTCACTTCTTTACACCGAGCCACCCGATTGGTTTCACCCTGTCAGGCACTCACTGGGTGAAGCGCAGCTAGCGGTTGGCGACGCCAGCGCAGCTGAATCGACCTATGTCATGGACCTAAAAAAGTGGCCGGAAAACGGCTGGGCACTCGCGGGTTTGAAAGAAGCACACATCGCCCAGGGTAATGCAGAGGAAGCGGAGAAAGTACAAGAACGATTAGACAAGGCTTGGTCAAACGCTGACGTCGCCATGCCAACCCCCGGCAGAGAATCATTCGCGGATGGCACGCCAAAGATGGAACTAACAGAGCGCTAAATTCGATCCACGCACTTGGAAAACAAGATAAACCCACGAAACGTCAACATTTTCGTGGGTTTATTTTTTTAACGGCTTTACATCTAGTTGCTTTACCGCTTGTGACTTCACTTCCTATCACTTCTCTACCAAGCTACTTCTCAGTGTCTGCCTCATGGTAGAAGCAACCGATACCTAGAATTGCCAACATTGGTGCAATGACGATATTAGCAAGTGCTAATAACTGCCAGTGCCAATAATCTGCATAGGCAACTCCCGTTGTCGCTGAAACAAATATTGCAGTTGAGGTCCATGGAATGATGTTTTCCACCATCGTGCCGTAATCCTCTATCGATCGCGATAACACCTTCCTTGGTACGCCAAGGCTATCGAACTTCGACTTAAAAGCATCTCCCACAATAAAGCTAGTGGCACTTTGGTTCGATGTCGATGCGTTGGTGAAGACCGAAGCAAGCAAAGAGGCCAGTATGAGTCCAGTTTTTGAAGTCACGAAACCAAAGACTTTTCGGACAATTGATGGCATCGCGTTCATGAGATCAAGGGAGCCAATAAAGATGAACACCATGATGGTAAATATAATTGGCTCATTTAGCTCATAGAGTCCGCCTCGATTAAACAGTGTACCCATCGCGGAAGTAACTTCTCCGGCATTCCCAGACATGGCGACATCAAAACCCGATATCAAACATATCAGCACGTCACCAAAACTGAAATCTTGGAATACCAAGGCCAGCAGTATCGCGGTCAATGAGGAAACCATCAAGACAGGCAACGGTGGTTTACGCGTTAAGGAACCGTAAAGCACAACAATCGGCGGTAATAACAATAAGATATTAAAATTGAATAGTTGGCTGATCTGAGCCGTCACCTGACTCACAGAATCAGTCGAAACCGCATTTATCTCAGGTGGACTCACAAACCCCATGATCGTAAAACCCACGCCCGCAATCAACGCTGAGGGCAATGTTGTATTGGCCATAGAGCGGATGTGATCATATAGATCAACTTCTGTTGCGATGGCTGCGATATTGGTTGTATCAGATAGTGGAGACATCTTGTCACCGAAATAGGCGCCACCAATGACAGCACCGGCGGTAATACCAAGATCAGCCTCGATCGTAGTAGCTACGCCTATGATAACGACCCCGACAGTGCCAACTGACCCCCAAGAGGTTCCTGTCATTAGCGAAAACAGAATGGGGACAACAAAAGCAATAATATAAATATAAGAAGGATCGATGATTTTCACGCCCCAGAAGACCAACATCGGCATGGTGCCACTTATGATCCAGGAACCAATGATCACGCCAATAGCAAACAGGATCATGATGGCGGGAAACCCACGAGTAATTTTACCAAGTACCGCCGTTTGAATGTCGCCCCATTCAAAACCCATCATCATAAGCTGCGCGATGGAAAAGCAACTCGCCAACAAAAAAACTAACTCGAGAGGTAAGGGGTCAACCTGGAGGATATTCGGTCGAAGAATCAAACCGTAACCGATCAGCAAAAATAGAAAAATCATCGGTAACAACTGATGAACAAACCTCACTTCTGGCATGACACCTACGCCCGTTGTAAGCTCCGGACTTAACAACTCTGTATTTTCTTCATCTATTTTCTGCATCTGTTTTCGGTACCTTTTCTCATATTTGTGCCGTCGACCAGTGTTGTACAGTCACCGTATCACAGAGGTGCCTCGTGCCACAGCGAGAAAACTTGTGGCTAGTAGGAAATATGCGAAAAAAAAACGTAATATCTGCCTAGAGCCACAACTGGAGCAAACGAAATTGAGTCCATTCGAAATTGAACCTCTAACGCCGAGAATTGGCGCGACGATAAAAGGGCTGGATTTATCGAGCAAAATGTCTCGCGAAACCTTCGAACAGTTGCACGACGCATGGATGAAGCATCTCGTATTATTTGTCCCCAACCAAATATTAAGCCACGAGCAACATCTGGCGTTAGGGGAGCGATTTGGGCCACTCCACATACATCCCGCAGCGCCATTTGTGGGCGGCAACCAGGCTTTAATGAAAATTCATGCCGATGAAAAATCGCATAGAAATAACGGCGAGGGATGGCATTCGGATGTTTCAGCAGACCTTGAGCCACCGATGGCGAGCATTCTCTACATAAATGTGACGCCCTCTCAAGGCGGCGATACGCTTTGGGCCAACATGTACGATGCATATGATGCATTGAGCAAGCCAATGCAAAGCATGCTTTCAGAATTACAGGCCGTACATACCGCTGACTACAGCGGCTATTACGGCGACCATCCCTCCCAGCGGGAATATCCGAGCGCAGAGCATCCGGTGATACGCACTCATCCTGTCACTCATCGAAAAGCCCTGTTTGTGAACAGCGGCTTCACAAAGCGGATTAAAGGTGTAACGAAAGCTGAAAGCGATGCCCTGCTCCACTTGCTATTTGAACACGTGAAAAACCCTAATTTTCATTGTCGCTTTCAATGGAAAACTAACACCGTCGCGATATGGGATAACCGATGTACACAACATATGGCGGTATGGGACTATTTCCCGGAGACTCGATCCGGCGTGAGGGTCACAGTGAAAGGTGACAGACCGAGGTAGCCGTTATGCACACACTGCCAAAATCAGTTCGTATCGTCGAAGTTGGCGCAAGAGACGGACTACAGAATCAGTCTTCTATTGTATCTACCCGGCACAAGGTTGAATTGATAGAGCGTCTCTGCGATGCCGGCATCAAACACATCGAGGCCGGTGCTTTTGTCTCGCCCAAGTGGGTTCCAATGATGGCAGACTCGGCCGAGATTATGGCGCTCATCAAACGCCGGGGTGATGTTATCTATTCAACGCTAACGCCAAACATCAAAGGCATGGAAAATGCACTGCAAGCAAAGGCAAATGAGGTTGCGGTTTTTATTTCGGCGACAGAATCTTTCTCTCAAAAAAACACAAACTGCAGCATCTCTGAGGCACTAAATCGCGCGAAACCAATTCTTGCTTTAGCCAAAGAGAACAATATCAGAGTACGCGGATATATTTCCTGTGTGTTGGGCTGTCCTTGGGAGGGAGACGATATCGATCAATCACGAGTCGCGGATCTCACCGCCCAACTACTTGACATGGGATGTTTCGAAATTAGTCTTGGAGACACCATCGGGCGCGGCACACCCGGCAAGGTCACTAGCCTCATTACGACCATTAGCAAACAGGCTGATGTTAGTCAGCTTGCCGCTCACTTTCATAATACCTATGGTCAGGCACTGGCAAATATCTACGCAGCACTGGCCTGCGGTGTAAGCGTAATCGATAGTTCCGTTGCGGGTTTAGGCGGCTGCCCATATGCAAAAGGTGCTACCGGAAATGTGGCAACAGAGGACGTGCTTTATATGCTAGAAGGACTCGGCATCGAGACAGGCGTGAATTTAGAAAAAATGGTAGATGTCGCAAGTTTCGTTCGAGATGAACTCAAGCTTCAATTAGATTCCAATGCGTCAAAAGCGCTCTTAAACCGAAGATAACTTACGCTATCATAGTGTTGCGCTGTCCACCTTATGATGGCTTGCCTCACGAAGACTCAACAGCGAGACGTGACTAACAGGCAAAAAAAAGCGATGCAAAGGCATCGCTTTTCTTATCAACGTTACAAAACCTGTTAACCAAACACAGACATCGACTATAAAAGTCCGTCCAGTTCTGGCACTGCCTTAAACAGATCCGCAACTAAACCGTAGTCGGCAACCTGAAAAATAGGTGCATCCTCGTCTTTGTTGATTGCAACGATCACTTTACTATCTTTCATACCAGCAAGGTGCTGGATCGCACCACTAATACCAACCGCGATATAAAGGTCTGGAGCCACGATCTTACCTGTTTGACCAACCTGCATATCGTTAGGTACAAATCCTGCGTCAACGGCCGCCCGAGAGGCACCGAGTGCAGCACCCAGCTTGTCAGCAACAGATTCAAGAAGCTTGAAGTTGTCACCATTCTGCATGCCACGCCCACCGGAAACGATAACGCTGGCCGCTGTGAGCTCAGGTCGATCAAGCTTAACTATTTCTTCCTTCTGCCAGCTAGATACGCCTGCATCCTTGACCGCATCGATCGCTTCAACTGAGGCACTACCGCCATCTGCAGCAACCGGATCGAAAGCAGTGCCACGAACAGTAATAACCTTAGTTGCATCACCGCTTTGAACGGTTGCTATTGCATTACCCGCGTAAATAGGTCGTTCAAATGTATCTTCACTAACAACACCGCTGATGTCAGAGATCTGAGCAACGTCCAAAAGTGCTGCAACGCGGGGCATAAAGTTTTTACCCGAAGTCGAAGTGGAGCTGACGATATGTGAATAACCGCCGGCTATTTCTACGACAAGATCTGCCAAATTTTCAGCCAACTTATGCCCGTAGGCATCATTGTCGGCAACAAGTACCTTGTTAACACCGTCAATCTTGCTAGCTGCTTCTCCAGCTGCTGCACAACCGGCTCCAGCAACAAGCACATCGATATCCCCACCGATGGCTTTGGCTGCAGCGACGGCAACAAGTGTTGAAGCACTAATTACTTCATTGTTGTGGTCTGCAATAACTAAATTACTCATGAGATCACCTTTGCTTCGTTCT
>ERZ1048872.507-NODE-507-length-42058-cov-33.355617_pt1 | contig 42058 bp, 33 predicted proteins | sample MGYA00383100_ERZ1048872 | MGnify/ENA primary metagenome ERZ1048872 (study PRJEB29581, sample SAMEA5548370) | metagenome | biome: marine; feature: coastal; material: water | depth 50 m | study: Short-term variability in the microbial, nano- and picoplankton...
GACAGTCCCCAGTATGCCAGTTTTCCAGCTCCTGTTTCAGCAAGCGCTGCGTCTATTGCTACCTGCCAATCCGATAACATATCGTCGATACAGCCTGATCTTTGCCATTCTTCACCGAACGCACCTCGAGCACCGTCACCCACTGTTCTGTTACCGTGCACAGGTCCATCGATCGAAACGGCAAAATAGCCCAACTCCCGCACGGCTTTCTTTGCCAGATAGGGAATCGGCGACTGATGACGGTCACCCGAGGCGCCGTGTCCAAAAACGATCATCGGATTGCCGACCAAGCAATTTGGCCCATCCCAAATCACGCCATGAACAGCTCTACCCATTGAATTGCGCGTATTCGGGAGCATAAATTCCCGACAGCGAGTATCACTCGCCGCGTCACGACGGCGCTTACTTTCTTCAAAGTTCATGTAACATCTCACCTTTCCCGTCTTTCTAAGTTAGCATAATGGGACGATGGCCCACAGCAACTAATTGATCGCTAAATTTACCCTAACCTTGCTTGAATATTAAAAGAGTACCCCCACTTCGTCGTCATCAACCCAATGGAGCTTTATAAGTGACACTTCAACATATCGTCTGCCCTCATTGTTTTGTCACCAATAAGGTGCCGGAAGATCGCAGTTCAAAAATCGCTAAGTGTGGTAAGTGCGGTGATTCCCTGTTTACCGGCAAACCGATACCCGTCAATTCAGAGCAGTTCAAGAAGATGGTTGGCTATAACTCAATACCCGTCGTGGTTGATTTTTGGGCGGCATGGTGTGGACCCTGTAAATCATTTGCACCCGTGTTTGAGCAGGCTAGCCAACAATTGGAGCCGAAAATAAGATTTCTGAAATTAGACACGGAAGCATGTTCAGATATCGCCGCCTTGTACCGTATTCAATCAATTCCGACTTTGATTGAATATCGGCATGGAAAGGCGCACACCCGTCAATCCGGCGCCTTGCCTCTTTCTCAATTACTGGTTTGGCTCGATAGTCGAGTAAGCTAGTTCGGCGACCAATGAAGGCTGGCCCTGCTGGGCGTCAAAAAACCTCAGCAAGGTGCAACAGCGTCGCATGCGATCATCAGACATACGATACAAACACTGCACTGGCGCGTTGCATCCATGCGGGTTAAGGTTGAGCCGTTTTGAATGTAGAGAGACGACTGTGCTTAACTTCCTTGATCTGCTGGCAATCGGTGCCTATTTTTTGATTTTACTCTACATCGGTCTGCGCGTGATGCGCGCAGCCAAGAAAGATGAGGAGGTAGAGTCTTTTCTGGCTGCCGACAGAGATATGGGGTTAGCACAAACCACCGCGAGTACCGCCGCAACAGACCTTGGCGGCGGTTTCAGTATTGCGATGGGTGGTCTGGGTTTTACGCTCGGATTGTCTGCATCGTGGCTAGTGGCAATTTCTGCGCTCAGTGTCGTATTGGTATCATTCCTCATGGTACCCAAAGTTAAGCATTGGTCAGACAGGGTTCGCGGATTGACCACCGGAGATATATTCGAAGCACGATTTGACGCCCGCACCGGTACTGTCGCCGCCGTCGTGATCGCCATTGCTTGGTTCTCCTTTGTCGGCGGGCAAGTTATCGCAGGCGGCAAGTTGCTACAGGTCACGCTGGAACTTGATTTGACGCTGGCTATCATTCTGTCCGGCATCGTTATTTTAGCCTACACAACCATGGGTGGATTGAAGGCCGTCATCTATACCGATGTGTTTCAGATGATTGTTTTGCTTATTGGCATTCTGTTTCTGATGGTGCCTATCGGTTTCTATAAAATTGGTGGCTGGAACGCGATGGTCATCCACTTTGAAGCGAGTGATGCCACCCGATCAATGCTATCTTTTAGCGCTATCGGCTGGAAACAGTTAGTCGGGTGGTTCCTGGCAATCTTTCCAGTGTGGTTTATTTCTATCGCGGCAATGCAGCGCATCGTCGCTGCCAGGGATGAGAAAACCGCGAGCAGGGCTTTTCTATTAACCGGCGTACCTATTGAGTGGCCATTGTTCGCAATCGGTAGCACGCTCGTTGGCATGTTTGCTCGCATGTTGATGCCGGACCTTGCCGATGCGGAACTGGCAACGCCGATGATGATCATGACACTGCTACCAGCGGGCATCGCCGGCTTTGTCATCGCTGCTTACATCGCCGCTGTTATGTCTACCGCTGATTCTTGTCTGATTGGTCCGGTCGCTATTTTTACCAACGATATTTATCAAAAGCGAATTAACCCGGAAGCGACCAATATTCAACTCATGCGTGTCGCAAGGTTAGCCACTTTGGTGATGGGTAGTGTCGCGATACTGGTCGCTTACCTGATACCAAACGTACTTGACCTTATCTTGTACGCTTATACCTTTGGTGCGGCCGGACTGTTCTTCCCCATGCTGGGCCTGTTGTACTGGTCAAGAACCACGGCAGCCGGTGCATTCTGGAGCATTGTTCTGGGCGGCAGTTCGGCTGTTGTCTGGACCGTCATGGGCGAACCATGGGGGTTTGCCGCATCTTACCTCGGATGGGTCGTTAGTCTCCCAACGCTAGTGGTGATTTCGCTATTAACCACACACTCCGCGGAGGAAGACCTGCATATGTTTCAGTCTTGAGTTGACATGACAGCGAATAAATTCAATTCTTTTCTTCAAAGTAGATACGCATTAACCGTCAGCATTATTCAAATTCCTAATGCCAGACCGCCAGGCCGTCGCTCCGCGCTGACCCAATGTATCTAGCTTCATACCTTTAATCGGGTCTTTGCCCTGCAAGTACAAATCCAGATATTCCATTTGATCGATACCCCAGAACAGTTGATCGTCGATCAACATGGTTGGCACACCAAACACATCTTTTTCAATCGCTGTATCCGTATTCGCGCGCAGCGCTTGTTTCACTGCCTGTGCTTTACTGTCAGCAACTAACCTCGCACCGTCCAAATTCGCCGCATCCAATGCGCGCACAATTTCATCATCATTCCCCAAGTCACCTCCCTGCTCCCACCCAAGGGAGTAGAGGCACTCAATCACCCGCGCCTGATCGCTTCCGGCAACCTCAAGAGTCGACACCCGCAAGCTGGTTAGAGGGTTAAAGGGATGATGTTTCGGACCCTTGTAGGTAATGCCATTAAGCTTCGCATAACGCATACACTGTTTTGCTGTGTGACGGGCTTTCGAGGGTATTTCAGCAGGCCCTAGCTGGCCCCAGTGATTGAGTAGACCTGCAAACACCACTGGATAATATTCCAGCGTCACTCCATGCTTCTCACACATTGCGGGGAGTTTGAGCGCGACAAAAAAAGCATAGGGCGAAATAAAATCAAAATAAAAGCGTAATGTTTTGTCATCCATCGTCCAATCCGTCCTGCCCGAGATTCAATCGTCGAGTGATGATCCTGATATATCGAGTTAGTAGCAAGCCCGATCTGCCGATCACAATACACACAAGCTGGCCAAGTATTGACAACATTAGCGGCGTTTACAGACGCAACGCAACTAATCCGTGATTGCGCCATAAATAATGTTTTTCAACTGCCCACGAAAATTAAAACTGGTTGAAGGCATAATCTGGGTCATGAAAATCACACTCATATCCTCTATGGGATCTACCCAGAAGATTGTTGAAGCGGCACCACCCCAATAGAAATCCTGCGTACTGACACTTGCCGCTTCGCGCTGTCCCATCGTAACAGCAAAACCCAAGCCAAAACCGATACCCTCATAGGCGGTTTCAGAGAACGAGCCGATCGACAAGTCTGTCAGGTCGCTATTACCTTTCAGGTGATTCTGACGCATGAGTCTTAGAGTTCGAGAACCGATGATATGCTTACCGCCGTATGCGCCTCCGCACCTCAGCATCTCCGTGAACTTCGCATAATCGGCCATGGTCCCGACCAGACCGCCACCACCAGAGAGAAAAGTATTTGGTTCAAGGTAAGCGCTGGTCAGAGGGTCATCAAGCAGTTGTAGCGTTTTGTCTTTACGCCTAGTGTAGTTGGCGGCGAAACGTTCGTGGCTATCCTTGGCGACATAAAATCCTGTATCGATCATGTCCAGCGGCTGAAAAATATGCTCTGCCAGATAATCGTCCAGCTTCTGACCGGAGATTATCTCCACCAGCCCACCACAAACATCCGTAGACAGGGAATAAAGCCATTGCTCACCCGGATCAAAACGCAAAGGTACTTTTGCCAGGCTATCCAGAAAGGAAGTCAGGGTTTGACCATTTTGCCGTGTCACACCGTGCTCACGATACGCCTTATCAACTTCATTACGATCACCGCCGTAGGTGATACCGCCGGTATGACTCAAAATGTGCTTCATTGTCATCGGGCTTCTCGGCGGTCGCGTCACCATATCGGCACCGCTGCCTGAAACCCAGACCTCGTGGTTCTTCCATGAGGGAATGAATCTGTGGACCGGATCATTCAGCTGAAAGTAACCCTTTTCGAATAATTGCATCAAGGCCACAGACACAACGGGCTTGGTCATCGAATACAGGCGAAAGATCGTGTCATCCGTCATCGGTGCTGCTCGTTCAGCATCTTTCATTCCGAAGGATCTAAAATAGCCCGTATGGCCATGGCGATTCACATACACCTGACAGCCAGCTATCTTGCCAGGCTCGATATAATTTTTGTTTATATGTTCAGTAATCCATTCAAGTTTGCCAGCATCAAGACCCGCCTGTTCCGGCGCAACCTTCGTTAAGTTTTTCGTCACATTCATCTAGATTTCCTTTTGCTATTATTCACGCACGCTGGGTAGTTCGCAGGGCAATCAAATGATTTTTGCAATTCGACCCAGCGCGACCTCAAGTACATCAGCTGGCTGCGTTAGGCTCATACGTACATACCCTTTTGTGTTGTCACCAAACCCGGCGCCGGGAATCAACGACACGCCCGCAGCTTCGAGCATTCTTTGAGCAAAGCTCGCGCCGTCGTCCGCTACCTGACTGGTGTCCACCATCACAAACATCCCTGCTTTCGGTTGATAACAACTCAGCCCATTCATACGGTCGATAGCATTGACAACATAATCGCGGCGTTCACGATACTCGCGTCTCATATTAAGAATATGGGGCGCGTTAAAAGAAAGCGCGAATGCCGCCGCATCCTGAATAAATTGGCTGCAACCAAAAAAAGTTGCGCCACAATATGCATGCAGTGCTGCGGTCATCTCCTCCGATGCAACTGCCCAACCGATTCGCCAACCACTCATTGCATGTGATTTTGAAAGACTATCTATCACGATGACATTCTCAAGATTCTCCGCTGCCAGCAGCAACGACACATGGTCTTCTTCGTAGGTAAACAGGGAATAAACTTCGTCGCAAATCAACCACAAATCCATCTCGCGTGTCACAGCAGCAAGTTCCGCTAGCGCTGCTTTAGTCATCACATTTCCGGCAGGATTCCCCGGTGTATTAATTAAAATAGCGCGGGTAGCAGGCGTCACCGCCTGTCTAATACTTTCAATATCAAGTACAAAATCGTTTTCAACATCCAGTGGCACTGAGATCAATTTTGCGCCGATTCCCTGCAGAATGCTGTGGTAGCCAATATACATCGGTTCTGGAATTATTATCTCGTCGCCTGGACTCAGAATGCAGTTCATGACACCTGTGAGAGCCGCTGTTCCACCGGGAAAAATAGTAAAGTTTTCCGGCAGAAAAGGTCTTTTTTCAACGCTCGTTTCGAGCTCGGCGAGCGCCTGAAGAAATGAAGGCTCGCCACCAGCCGGGGAATAATGCGTCCGATGCTGATGAACCTGTTGAACTAACTTATCGGTAATTTCCCGAGGCGTAGGGAAATCAGGGTCACCAAGACTCAGCATGATGATATCTTCACCCGCTGCGGCTCGTCGCTGGGCCTCGGTATGAACGCCCCAGACATCGCTCGTCTGAACGTTGAGCCTATTTGTCAAGTCACTGTAACGCAGCCCCATTAATCTGTTCCTTTGATATCATTCGTACCAAGCACTTTATCGAGCGTTTCATCTAACGAGGTCAAGGTAATGCCAAGTTCGCTCAGTGCTGGTTGAATATCCACATCATCATCATGGTCAAGTACCCCAAGCATGGCGCGGGTCACCGGAGGATTCGAACTGGTTTTTTCCAAGACCCAAGCCAGCATCATCATCAAAAACATGGGGACGGAAACCACGCGGGGATGGGTACCCGTGATAGCAGCGGCTCTGAGCGTGAGCTCTTTCCTCGTCAGGGATTCTTCACCGGCAAGGTCGAGCTTCACACAATCAGGCGTGCGACGAGGTTTCGTCTCTAACTGATCATGGCTTATTCTGCTGATCATGGCGTTGACAACATCCCCGGCGTATATCGGTTGCTCAAGACTATCTCCTCGCAACACGAAACATGTTCCCTTACGCACGCGTTTAGCCAAGGCACCGGACGCGTAGTCGCCCTCACCCAGCACCATCGGCACTCTGATAATCGAGACCGATACTGGCGCTGCCGCTAGAATCTCCTCTGCCATTGCTCTGGATGCTAAGCAAGGATTTGTCGAATTCCTGTCGATACCCAGCAGACTTAGGTAGATGATTTTTTGCAGGCCGGTCTCACCCGGCGACAGATCTTCACCGCCAGCTAGGGCAAGCATATCAACCAGGGCTTGACTCGTGGCCTCATGCGCTTGGTAAAAAGTATTGGACCTGCTTTCTTTAATAATGCCGACAAGGTGAATCAGCACATTGGCACCTTGGGTCGCCGCAGCTAGCGCTTTGGCATCGGCATAATCAACCACCAGACAGGAGACGCTGTCTGCATACACTTCCCTAACACTTCGCGCGGCTGATTCTGATCGGACCAGAGCAAGCACCTTGTGGTCTTGATGGATCTCATCGATGAGGCGCATGCCGAGGTGACCGTTGGCACCTGTAATCGCTATTTTCATAAACAGTCAGCTACTTTTATCAGCCGGTACGGCTGCGCTTGAGGTGAGATGATACATCCAGTAACCGTCCGGGATATCGAGCACCGGTTTTCCCGGTCTCACTTTTGCGAGTCGACTGTTCCACCCCGCATTCATCTCTGGACCCGGATCAAGTAGGCGTAGATTCACTGGATATATCTTTGTTTTGATTCTGATTCTACCTCTGGGGTCAGACGCGACATAACTAGACCACAGCTTACCGTCGCAATTCATACAACCGATATAAAGTTTTGGACCATCATTGAAACAGTTCAACTTGATCGAGTGCGGAAAATTTGGCCTCGTTTCCAGATCGCAGAGCCCTGCATCTGCGACAAAACCCCAATCCTCGACAACGCTTCCAACGACCTCACCATCGAGCACACCGCCCGGTATTCTCTCAAGAAAGCGTGGACCACTACTACAGGAACCAAAACCCAACAATATTGGCAACACCAGCAAGACAAGCAGACTCAAATTATTTTTCATTAGATTTCACTCCGTCGCTTTTTTATGACAGCATCAAACTCTGAATCCTGAATTAATTCAAGTATCCTGCTGAGATGGACAAGCTTTCTTTACCAAACGCGCTTTCGGCCGCCAGGCTGTTACTGGCACCGCTCGTCGCCGCTAGCCTTCTTGAAGGATACGCCACAATAGCATTGGCACTATTTCTAGTCGCCATTGCGACCGATCTCGCTGATGGCTACCTGGCAAGAACCTGGGATCAAACCTCTGCGTTCGGCGGTTTGTTGGATCACACTAGTGATGCCGTGTTTATTGCAACCACGCTGGCAGTTTTATCTCTGCAACAATATGTTAACTGGTTACTGGCGCCACTGGTGCTCATCTCCTTCGCCCAGTATGCAATCGATTCCAGGGTCCTCGAGGGCTACCCATTGCGCGGGAGTCAAATCGGACGATACAACGGTCTTGCGTACTTTTTCCTTGCGGGCTTTCCAATCATCCAAGAAGGGCTTGATTTTAGACCGATACCTTACGACTGGGTTCAGTGGCTTGCCTGGCTACTGGTCGCCACCACTCTCCTTTCGATGGCCAATCGGCTCGTCGCCTATCTTCGATTAAGATCAAACATTTCCGAGTGATCAGCGAAATTAGGTTCAGCGCAGCACACCATTGTTAGCCACTGCTTTGCGCTGAAGCGTTCTCCGCCCTGTCATCTTCGTTAAACAACTCTGCATTGGCTTTCGGTAGCAACACAACGCCTATGACAGCATTAAACAATACAAAGAAGGTGTGCATCACGAGTGAAAAGGCACCGACCTCGGGAAAGGCAGGAAATAATACGGTCCAAAGCAGCAAAGCGCCGGCATGGAACGGAAGAGGTAGCGCAGCAGCCAAAAATATCACCGGCAAAAACGCCAGCATCTGTCCGAGGTTCACGTCCACCCGGAACAGCTCTAATGCAAAGGTGTAAACAAAAACTGCAAACAACAAGTTTGGCGCCTTAAATAGCAAAATATACAGATAATCAATGGGGCGCGCTTGACGGAATGCGTGGAATAACGGTTTGTCACGTAATGTCGATCGTGGAAGAATTTTGCCCTGAAAATAGAGCATGTGGAAAGGGATATAAGCAAGCGCAACGGTGAACACACTCATCATAATATTGAGTAGCGGCAGTGAACTAGAGGCTTCTACGACCAGCTCAGTGTAGAGCAAGACGCCAATTGCCGAGAACAATAGCAGTTGATAAATTTCAACGATCCCCAGCAAAATCATGCTTGAAACGGCTTGCCAAACCGGTACGTCATAGCGCCGAAGCAAGTAAAGAGACATGGCGCCTTTACCAACCTGCTCGTTTAACAAAGAGAGAATGTAGGCACTGCCCCGGATGGGTAAAATGTTCGTGAACCGAATATCGGGCGTATTAAACCACTTAATCACCCGCCAGGTTGCATGCGAGTCAACCAGGAAAAAGAAAATAGAATAGGGAATCATCAGAGAAAGCCACATTACCCAGTCTGCTTCTTGAAAAAACACGGTGAGGTAAGCAATCGGGGTGAGGTCTACTCGCATGGCGGCTGCCTCGACCCGACCATAGACCAAATAAAAACAACCAAACGCAAGCACCCACGTAATCAGTTTAAATAGATAAGATCGCGCTTTTTTTGCTGGCCCTGTCTCCTCTTGAGACATATCCGCTTGGTCCTCACTTGCCATATTAAGCCTACTCCTGATGTTCGAGTGATTATTTAACGTTCATGTTAAAATGAACCGGGGTGATAGTACACCTACAGTACTCCCTATCTTTTCAGCGATGGCATTTTTCCATTCCACCTTTCAATAGTGCAGGTGTTAGTTAAGAGACAGTTAAATGGTAACAAAACTTTTTAAGGCAATACTTGGCATCACAGGGGTGATGATCATTTTCGTATCCGCATTCTTTTTCTACATGCGCTATCACGATGGACCCATGGAACTTATCACCGGTGGACCGTTTCAAAGCGGCACAATCGTTACGGAGGGTAAAGGCAATACGCTTGATATTTCAGCGCTTAAAGACAGGTCAACAATAGAGTTTCAATCAGGAGCGCCACCTCGGTCAAGAACCGTATGGCTTGCTGTTCACGACAGCCGCCTTTTTATTGCCAGCGCCTATATGAATGAAAACTATGCAAAGATCTGGAAGCAATGGCCACATCAAATCAAGGATAACAATAAAATATTGCTCAGAATCGACGGCAACATCTACCAACGTCAACTGATCCGAACTTATGATCCAGAAATTACAAGTGCTGCTGGCCTTGAAACTGAAAGAAAGTATGGTTTGAAAATTGTGCCCGAAGATGTCAAACAAGAACGCGTTTGGCTGTACGAAGTGGTTGCAAAAAATCACGATAAACCAGTGTGAACCTGACCTCGGCAGCTGCCAGCTTATAGTCGGAGCCAGATGAACCGCAGTCGCCAATCAGTGTGATTAGCTGAATTTGGAGGGCAATGTCCCATGGGTGCATTCAGCGACCGAAACGTCGTTCTCTTTGCTGATAAATTCTGACTGCCCGCCAAAAATCAATCATTCTGAATGCAGGCCAATAGACCTCGGTAAAATACAATTCAGAATACGCGCTTTGCCATAATAGAAATCCCGACAGCCGCTCCTCTCCTGAGGTTCTGATAATCAAATCCGGGTCAGGAATACCATCAGTGTAGAGATATTTAGCAAACGTGTTTTCATCAATAGCATCAACATCAAGCTTGCCATCTTTTACCTCATTCGCGACGGTTTTTACTGCGTCAACAATCTCCGCACGTCCACCATAGCTAATCGCAATATTGAGCTGAAAACGATCGTGATCTTCCGTCAGCTTCTCAACCGCATCGATTTCCTTATTCATTTCAGGCGACAAATCTGATCGACGACCAATCACGCGTACTTTTACCCGTTCACTTTTGATCACGGGATCCACCTGAAATTCCCGAAGCTTCCTCATGATGAGATCCATCAGATAATCTACTTCTTCAGGGCTTCGAGAATAATTCTCGACCGAAAAACCATACAGCGTGATGATTTTAATCTCCAAACGCCAACACCAGCGCAGGAATTCTTCGAGTTTGTCAGACCCGGCAGTATGACCCTCGCTGGTATCCGAGAGCCCCTTGCTTTTGGCAAAACGCCGATTTCCATCAACGATTAGTCCAATATGATGAGGTTTGGGCCCATCATGTATCTGGCGCCAAAGAACTCGCTCATAGAGCGTATAAAAAATACCCGGTATATCCATTGAAAGCTGCAAAAGTGATCTCGCGGGGGATTATTCCAGACCTGAAGCAAACCGCAAGGTCTTAGTCCATGATATCTCTACGAAGGGCATTTTTTGCTTACCTCAAGTCCAATCCTAGCCTCGATTTTACGTTTGACAAATAAGTGATCTCTAGCGCTCGTAAATGGCACCTCTCATGTGGCTTTTTCGTTATGATACTGTTGATCCAATTTGACGACATTTGATTGATGACAGCACTTTGCAAGATTGCCGCGCCACTGCTTGTGGTGAGTATGCTCTGCTTGTCAGCCTGCTCTGAAGCACCAGACGGGAAAGACGAGATCCTCGCAAATCTATACGAAAAAAGAGCGCTTGAGTTTGAGCCTTGCGAGCGCGCGAGCACAACGCAGGCAGCGAGTCTTGTTTCAGAGAGTCGCTGCATGATATTCGAGCGACCAGAAAACCCTGATCTGGCAGACGGTCGTCAGATACCACTGCAAGTCATGGTCATTCCCTCACTGCAGTCCAACCCCGTGTTGGATCCCCTAGTCATCCTTGCAGGGGGACCCGGTCAGGCAGCCACAGAGCTGGCGAACCTCGGCCTCATTTTCAACAAGATTCGGCAAGCCCGCGATATTCTTCTGTTAGACCAACGGGGGACCGGCAAGCTCAGCCCGATGCGTTGTGCAGAGGCCCCCGAGAAACTGACCGATCTATCCACCAGGAATCTGCTAAAACTTCAAACCAAGACGCTCGATACTTGCCTTTCCGAAATGGAAGCAGATCCTCGATTCTATACAACCGACATTGCGATTCAGGACCTTGAAGCACTTCGAATGTATCTGGGCTACAAGCAACTGAACCTGTGGGGCGGATCCTATGGTACCCGGGTTGCTTTGGCGTTCCTAAAGGCTTACCCAGAATCAGTTCGAACGATAATACTCGACGGCGTTGCGCCAGCCGCTATCACGATACCTCTTCATATAGAACGTGACGCAAGCAGAGCGCTTGAGAGAGTATTTGAAGCGTGCGACGCCGAACCCTCATGTTCTAATCATTACCCGAACCTGCGAATGCACTTCGACGACTTGAGCGCAAGATTCGAAAAGCCTCAAATAATATCGGTTACAGATCCCGTCACAGGACAAAAGCTAACCCTTTCAGCAGATATTGACTGGCTCCATGCTGCTTTACGATCGCCGCTGTACGGTCGCATGACCCAACGTCTGATGCCATTTATTATTGAACAGGCATATGCAGGTCACTACGCGCCGCTACTTTCTGTTTCTGCTCTCGATGGCGGTATCAACTCGGCGATGTTTCTCTCTGTCATTTGTAGCGAAGATGTCGCCCGTATCAGTCAGGCAAATTTTGACCAAGCGCAAGCTCAACCCTACATAATAAAATCGCGACAACTCAATATCCCGATTATCGAGGCCTGTAAGATATGGCCATCACGGGCGTTACCCGCGTCCTATTTTGAACCCGTGGTGTCGGAAAAACCTGTGCTCGTTTTCTCGGGTGCCTCAGACCCGGTTACGCCCCCCGCATGGGGCGATTCAATCTTGCCTGGACTTGTCAATGCACAACATTTTGTGGTCGAGGGTTTTGCACACAACACACTGGGGACGCGTTGCACGGTTGGAATGATTACCGACTTCGTAGACACGGCGAATTTTTCGGCGCTTGATTCTAGCTGCTTATCGAACATCAAACGTCGACCTTTTTTCATCGGCACAGGGGGTAGTCAGCGTCATGATTGAAGTTGATGGTCTGCGAAAGCGCTTTAAACAGGTTCGAGCCATTGATGGTGTCTCCTTCAGCGCACGCGATGGCGCAATAACCGGTTTACTGGGTCACAACGGCGCGGGTAAATCCACTTCTCTGCGAATCCTCTACGGTTTGCTTACAGCAGATAGCGGCAGCGCCTTGGTTGATGGCATTAACGTAATGAATGAGCCTCAGAAGGCGCAGGAAAATATTGGCGTCATGACCGACGCACATGGTCTATATCCAAGACTGACTGCCCGAGAACATATCGAATACTTTGCGCAGTTACGCAAGTTAGACAAAAGCATCATAGATAAACGTACAGAACTGCTTATTGAGCAACTTGCCATGGAAGAAATTGCAGATCGACGGGCCGAGGGCTACTCACAGGGTGAGAAAATGAAAGTCTGCCTTGCCCGATCACTAATTCACAACCCGCAAAACATTATCATGGATGAGCCCACCAACGGTCTCGATGTCATGACTACGCGAAGCGTCCGCACAATATTACAAACACTAAAAGACCAGAATAAATGTATCTTATTGTCTTCTCACATTATGCAGGAGATCAGCGCACTTTGTGATGAGGTTATTGTGATATCCGAAGGTAAGGTCCTGATGCAGGGCAGTCTCGATGCACTGTTGACAAGCACCGGAGAATCCGACCTTGAAGAGGCATTTATGTCGATCACGAGGGCAAGCCGGTGAGCATTTGGCTTGTCATCACGAGAAAAGAATTGTTGGATGCCATTCGGGATCGTCGCGCGCTCATGGCGTTACTGTTATTTCCAGTGATTGGCCCTTTTGTCATCTATTTTATGTTCAATACCATCGTCGACATCGCTGAGGAAGCGAAAGACCTGACCCTACCTATCGTCGGTGCAGAATATGCACCGGACCTCGTTGATTTCCTTGAACAAAGTGGCATTAAGTTAACACCGATAGTGAACGAATATGAGACGTCAAGTGAAGCGCGTAATTCAAAGCCCTACATATATCCTGCTCGCCTGTTGGCGGACATCCGTGAAAAGATCGAGAACCGAACCTATGACTTCGTTCTGCTGATACCGCCGGACTTCAGCATTCGGCTCGGAGAATCAAAAACCGTCAACCTCGAACTCTTTCACGAGAGCTCACGTGCAACAGCGCAAGCCAAGATGGGCAGGGTTCAGCAAACGATCTCAGCATGGCACCAAGAAACCGCCTCGCTTAGACTGATGGCCCGCGGAATCAGCCCGACGATCGCAAGGCCTGTGAGCATCGAGAAAATAGATGTCGCTAGCCCCCAAGCAAGAGCCCAAAGAATTCTCGGCATGATTCCATTTTTTATCATTGTTGCGGCATTCGTCTGTGGAATGGGCATCGCGGTCGATGCCACCGCGGGCGAGCGCGAACGCAAATCGCTAGAGCCACTACTCGTCAACCCGATTCAGCGAACCAGTATCGTCGTTGGGAAGTGGATGGCCGCGGCAACATTTTCTGGCTTAGGGTTGCTACTGGTGATGGTACTTAACCTGCTAGCGCTCAACCAGGTACCCCTCGAACAGTTGGGACTTAGTTTTTCGATCAGCGCAACGGAGATCATTGGTATTGTCATGATCACGCTGCCTTTGGCGTTTTTTGCCACGGCACTTCAACTATTTGTTGGTATTTTTGCTAAGTCTTTCAAGGATGCGCAAGCCTACCTTTCCGTGATTTCGATGCTGCCGATGGCACCCTTATTCTTCAATATTTTCAATACAGTCGATCGAGAATTATGGATGAGTCTGGTGCCGATGCTTGGTCAGCACATGTTGTTGGCCGATGTGGTGGCAGGGAAAAATCCACCACTTTTTGATTTCGCTGTCGCGGCGGTCAGCGTTGTGTTGTTTTCGCTCGTATTTATCTATGGTGCAACGCTTGTTTTCAAGCGCGAACGCATTATCTTCTCCTGAGCGTAGATCGATCGAGCATAAAGAGATCCCTCGCTTGCGGCAATTGACTTTATCGTCTCGCCTGTTACTGTCTCGTTTTTCTCACATCCGTCGTCAGCCGGGGAAGCGTCAGTGCCGGGCTCGCATAATTTTGATGCAGGATTAACAATATGAAAACAAAAACCAGTGCATTTTGGATGCCTTTTACCGCAAATCGAAAATTTGCGTCGCAACCAAAAATGATCGAGGGTGGTGAAGGTATGTATTACACCACTGAGGACGGCCGGCAAATCATCGATGGAACAGCAGGTCTCTGGTGTTGCAATGCGGGTCATAGCAGACCCGAAATTGTTGAGGCGGTTTCCAGCCAAATCAAAAAACTCGACTATGCACCCTCGTTTCAGCTGGGACATCCTAAGGCATTCGAACTCGCTGAACGTTTGGTAGCCCTTAGCCCTGCTACACTCGACCACGTTTTCTTTACCAATTCAGGATCAGAATCGGTAGATACCGCACTAAAAATTGCCTTGGCGTATCAACAGATCAGAGGAAAGGGTCAAAAACAGCGACTGATCGGTCGTGAAAAGGGTTATCACGGCACAGGGTTTGGCGGTATTTCTGTCGGTGGCCTTGGCAACAACAAGCGATTCTTCGGTACGGCACTACCGACAGATCATCTGCCTCATACCCTCAATCCCGAAAACGCATTCAGCCGAGGTTTGCCAGAAGCGAACAAAAATCAACTGGCTGAACTCGAAGCGATCGTTGCATTACATGATGCCTCCACAATTGCGGCTGTCATCGTTGAACCTGTCGTGGGCTCAGCGGGGGTCATCGTGCCGCCTCAAGGTTATCTAAAGAAACTCAGAGAGCTGTGTACTGCGCACGATATTTTGCTCATTTTTGACGAAGTGATCACTGCTTTTGGCCGTATTGGCTCCGCGTTTGCTGCTCAGGAGTTTGAGGTTTTACCAGATATCATTACCACGGCCAAAGCGCTAACGAGCGGGGTCATTCCCATGGGCGCCGTGTTTGTATCCGACGAAATTCATGAAACTTTCATGAAAGGCCCCGAAAACGCCATTGAACTATTTCACGGTTATACCTACTCTGGACATCCAGTCGCCGCGGCCGCGGCGCTAGCCTGTCTTGATATCTACGAGAAAGAAAAGCTATTCGAGCACTCGAAGGCAATAAGCACACATTTTGAAGACGCCGCGCATGGCCTCGCTAACTGTGCGAATGTAAAAGATGTGCGCAACTATGGTCTTATGGCAGCAATAGAACTCAACAGCGGTCCTTCGGGGGTCGGCACCCGCGCGTTTGAGGTTTTCAACAAATGTTTCTTTGAGAAAGACATTTTAGTCAGGGTGACTGGCGATGTAATTGCCCTGTCCCCACCGCTGATTGCATCGGAGCAAGAGATTACCCGGTTGTTTAGTCAGCTAGCCGAGGCGATCAACGAAACCGCGTAGTCACCCACCCTGATTGAACGCACTCATTGGGTGGAAGACATCTCCTAGGTTATCCTGAAAATAACGAATATCGGCTATCTTGCAAGTCACTTACATGATGCAAATTAAGTTGCCTTTTCCTCGACTAATGCACATACGCCGACTAGCGATAAGCCTGACCAAATGTGTCCGTGTACACCATCTTGTCGACTGACCGACGACTGATGGGTCCATGTCCTTTTAACACAGGGTACCCTATCGGGATATGCGCGCAGGTGAACCAGTTTTCGGGAATATCAAGCAGCTCGCGGACTTCAGATTCTCGAAAACACAGCAATGTCGTTAGCACACAACCCAGTCCTTCAGTCCTGCAAGCCAGCATGAGGTTCTGCACCGCAGTATATACGGACCCGCCACCGACGATTGACGGTCGACCCAGATCACTGTCAGTAATGGCCATCATTTTGGGATTAAAGCAAAACACCAACAGTTGCGGTGTGTCACCCATATGATCAGCAAGATAGTCGCCCGCTTTTAGCATTTTGCGGCTGCTGGCTCTCTGCGCATCAGGCATTTGATCCAGTCCCTTGCGCATGGCGCTGGTATACGTTGCCCACTCCTCTGAGTACATCTGCTGAAACACGGCCATCTTTGCTCTATCTTTGACGGTAATGATTCGGAAAGGTTGAGTATTGCCTCCGGTTGGCGCCCATGCCGCAGCTTGAAAAACTCTATCCATTACATCATCGGGGATAGGATCAGGTTTTAGCCGTCGCACTGCTCGCAGCGAGCCCATCGCTTCATAAATGTCCATTCAATACTTCCTTATCTCGCATGATAATTAACTTAATCTTTTCAACAGGCGAATTGCATGCCTAAGCAAAGATCGTGTGGTTGTGAAACCGGCGCCGCGCAGGATACGGAAAAACATCAAGTAGCTGTTGTTCATTGATATTAGTTTGCAGCCCCTGCCAGAATTCTGCGGTAAACAAGTCACCGTGTAATTCTGTGAAAATATCTTTCATCGGTCCCGAATTAAACAGAAAATTTTCAAATTCTTCTGGAAAAACGTCGTTTGGTCTTACATCGTACCAGGGTTCAGCGGACATCGAATCTTCCGGGTTCTGGGAGGGTGGAATCTTCCTGAAATTTATTTCAGTCAGATAGCAAATCTCATCGTAGTCGTAAAAAACCACCCGACCATGTCGAGTCACACCAAAATTTTTAAGCAACATATCTCCTGGAAAAATATTTGCCGCCGCCAGTTGCTTGATCGCGCTGCCATAGTCATCGATTACCCGACGAAGTTCATATCCACGCTTGTCTCTTAAATACAGGTTAAGAGGCGTCATCATTCGCTCTGTGTAAAGGTGTCGTACAATGACCAGATCGTCGGTAAGCGTAATGGCCGAAGGAACAACCCGTTCAAGTTCCGCGATAAGTGCTTCCGAAAACCGCTGCCTTGGAAAGGTCATATTTGAAAACTCCTGTGTGTCGGCCATCCTGCCCACCCTGTCATGGGTCTTCACAAGGTAATAAGCATCACGTACCTGACCCTGCGTTAGACGTTTCGTTGGAGAAAACTTATCTTTAATGATCTTAAAGACGACCTGATAAGATGGGGATGCAAACACGGCCATAACCATGCCCTTGATACCTTCAGCAATGACAAATTGATCGCTGGAGTCATCTAGGTGATCAAGAAAACTCCTATAAAAGACGGTTTTGCCATGTTTATAGAAGCCCAAAGACATATATAACTCCCAAGCCTTTTTATTCGGCAAGAGGTCCAGCAAAAACTCAACCATCTCATTAGGGTAAATAACATCGACCATAAAATAAGCGCGGGTGAAGCTGAAAATTCGACTCAGGTCTCTCTCGTTCCATAACACCGTATCGATGAAAAGCCCATCACCCCGATTTTGAATCGGAATTGCAATTGGGAATATGTGGCCATCGGCTTTCATTCGGCCAATCAGGTATGCCCCCTTATTTCGGTAAAAAACATGCTTGAGCATTGAAAACTCTATCGCGACCGACTGCCGTAGTAACGGTATCGATTCAAGCATGGCGGAGACAATCGATCGAATATCCATAGGAAGATTCAGCCAGGGCGAATCAAATTCGTATGCTGATAACATCTCCTCAACCAGCACCTTCAATTGTGATTCAGGACCAAACGTTTGAACCAGGTCAGCGTCGAAATGGGGTATATCGACAAGAGATTCACGTACGAAGAGAGACTCATCTGACAGCAATTGGTCTGGGAACAGTTTTCGATATACCGTGTTGAAAACTGTTTCTGCCAACCCGAAGTCAGGCCGACTTTTTATCAGTGATTCGTAATGACGTTTGATTTCAGACCAACTATCAGGCGGCATGGCGGCGACCAATGGTGTGATCTTTGTCACCATTTGACCGATAACGCGTTTATACAACTCGATTCGTTCGATGGCAGCGACTTGTATACCTTTCCAGTCAGCCGTCTCAAAGCGAACCTGTGCCCCAGCTGTGATCTGTCGAAATTCGTGTCGATACTCAGAGTAACCCTCGAGAATCAATCTAGCGACATCAGCATTTACATCGGTATCAATAGGTCACTTCCTGAGGTTGGCAGCGCTTTACCTAATATATCTAATGTTGCACCTATGAATCGATGTTGGGAAATTAATCCATTGTTTGTTTCGCAGAATTCGACTACTGCCTCATCAGAATTCGAAGGGCAAATGCATACATCAACATGTCGGAACATTGGCAGGTCGTTCGAACCGTTACCGATCGCATAGGTTCTGATCTGCTGTGTAGATTCGAGATGACGGATAAGCTGAACACCATCACCTTTATCGACTTCTGCCATCACATCGAGGTAACCATCACTGACGGAATGATGATAAACCAAATAGTCTCCTCCCATCGGAGCGTGTTGCTCGATCAATCGATGCAGATGTTCTTGCATGTCATCACCGCACACTTCATCTGGAACACGTAAAGTAAGGTTCGCCTTTTTTGGTGAAGCGACAACGTGATGACCTATTTTGCGGGCAAGCAAATCAGCACCATCTTCCTCGTACCACTTCATGAGGACGGGTATTTTTTCAAGACTCGAATACGCAGTATACAAATGGGGAATGTCTTTAGCATGGTGAACCAGATCTAGGTGACTTGATTCGTCCATTGAGTAACCTGCTGCACCATGTTCGGCAACAATGTATTTTAATTTTTGGCTATTGATTGCTTCCGCAAGAAAGATTGATGCGGCTATCGATCGACCAGTGTTCAACACCATCACATCGATATCACTCTTATCGAGGACCTCACCCAATTGGCCCAGCGCATTGCGTTGGATTGGCTGCAACTGCGCGGCTTCAAAAGGCAATGACGCACCATCAGGTGTGTTCAAGCAGCCGTCAACATCATGGAATAGAATTTTCCGCATAGATGCTATTTTCATGGCCACAGACTCACGGTTCATACCTGCTCTGTTGTCGGTGCACCGCGCGCGGCATCATCGGCGTCAATCAAAGCATCAGTTAGCTTCTCCATCATCATCCCTCTGGCGCTTGGGTTAGTTTTTACCAGACTGTTCATCTCGTTTGGATCATCAACCAAATTGTACAGTTGCTCCTCCTTTTTACTATTTCGACTCATACGATATTCATCTGTAATGATAGACCGGGTTTTGCCAGGAAAAGATGTTAATTTAGCGGTGATATCTGCGATGTCGTCTTCAATCAACACATAATCGCGCACGCTGTCGGTCGGATTATCCAGCACAGGGGCCAGACTCTTGCCCTGGATGCCGTCGTAGCCTTTTACCCCACACAAATCCATCAACGTAGGTCCCAGGTCAATACTAGACGCTAGCGATTGAGTACGAGCTGCAGCCTTGCCTGGCGCATTAATCACCATGGGTACCTGCAGCGTACCTCGGTAGTTCATAAATCCTTTCAAAAACAGACCATGATCTCCCATCATGTCACCGTGATCACTGGTGAAGACAACAATCGTATTGTCTTCAATATGAAGTCTTTCAAGTGTCGCAAGAATTTGGCCAACGCCGTCATCTATCATCTCAACCATACCGTAGGTTGCCGCCATTGCTTCAGCCAGCAACTTGTCATCGCCGTAACCACAGGGCGCGACCCAATTACGTTGATCTTTCGGGTGTATTTGGCGTATTTGTTTCAGATGTGCAGGTGCATCGGTCAACGGATCGTGTCGTGATTCAGGTAACACCATATCCTCTGCTTTGTGCCGATAGAACCAGTCACCCGGTGGGGTCATTGGGTGATGCGGATCTGGAAAAGAACACCAGGCGAGCCAGGGTGAATCTTCAGCTTCCGCAGCCTCAATAAAATCGATGGTCCTTTGGGTGACAAAACTGGTCGAATGAAACTCAGGCGCATAGGGAGGCTGATACACCTGCCACCAATTTTGTGACCGATCATGACCTGCCGCACCTGCATCATATTCAACAAACATATCCTCAAGATTTGCGCCATTTTCGATCGCCCAACGCAAGTGATGTCCTGTTGCCCTTGCCCCGTGATCCATCGACAACTCTATATGATTAAATCCATAGAAATCTTTCGGGTCCTGTATGTCCTGTTCGAGATAACGTTCGAAATCTTCAATGGTGTCCCAGCCTTTTGGATAAGGATCAGCCGACACCCCTTCGCCGCGGAAGGCGACGATCGAGTTTTTGCTCATCCCGTGCTGTAGATGAGATTTACCAATCAGACCCGTTTGATATCCAGACTTGCGGAATCTGCGCACAAAAGTGTTTGCACCCCAATCGAGAGAACGCTCGTTAAAAATCACCCCGTGAGCCGTCGGCATACGCCCCGTCATAATCGTCGATCTGTTGGGCATGCAGACAGGATTGCTTACCCATGCATTCTCAAAAACCGTACCCTCACTGGCGATCTGGTCGAGATTTGGCGTGCGCAGCACTTCATTCCCCATAAAGCCATTGTTGTCCGCCCGCTGCTGATCGGTAATGATAAACAGCACATTGGGACCCGACCGTTTTCCAGATAGGTTTTCTACTTTGTCTTGGGTCATAGTCAGTTATACTCCCGCGTTCGTTTCTTCTACCGAATCAAGTGCAACAAATACGTTTACAGCTAGACCATACCTAAGTTGCGATCGGTGAACAAATGCACGCGCAGCATTCGCGCCAGAGGAACTCAACAACAAAAGGAGCATAAAATGGAACTGCATGACGTCATGAGAACGACTTTCGCTGCGCGCGAGTTTACCGATGATGACATCCCGGATACCGTCATTCGCAAAATTCTCGAAAACGCCCGATTTGCGCCTAGCGGGGGCAATCGACAGGGTTGGAAAGTCGTTGTTGTTCGCAAAACAGAAACCCGTGAGAAACTGATACCACTCATTGAACCTACACTAAAACGTTACATCGCTCAGGTCATGGCAGGCGAGGCGCCTTGGAACACCATTAATGAGACGAAACTCACACAGGATGAAATAGCAGCGCAGAAAGTATCAATTGAGCAAATCAAAGCGTTAACGCACGCACCTGTTGTCATGTTTGTCTTTGTTGATCTGTCATTGGTTGCGTCTATGGACCAACATCTTGACAGAATCGGCGTAATTTCCGGTGCTTCAATTTATCCCTTTGTCTGGAACATACTTTTGGCCGCGCGAAATGAGGGTCTGGGCGGGACCCTGACAACCTTTATCAGCGGAAACGAGCCAGCACTGCAGCGCCTGTTGGGCGCGCCACCGGAAATGGCATTTGCTGCCATGATTCCCTTGGGCAAACCGGTCAAGCAACTCACCAAACTCAAGCGCAAACCGGTTGATGACTTCGCCGTACTTGAGCATTGGAGTGGTGAGCCCTTGGGTGAATAACGCGTAAGCTATTTGCCCTGCCATTGCGGAGACCGTTTCTCCGCAAATGCGCGCGGACCTTCAAGAGCATCTGCACTTTGCTGGCGGGCGACTTCGCCTTCGTATCGCGTATAGAAAGCCTGTGCCAAAGGATGATCGAGCCCCTTAACGGCGGCTTCCTTGGTTGCCCTTACCGCCAGTGGTGCGCATCTCAGGATATCGTCAACATATCCCTTCACCGTATCAGTGAGTTCGTTCGCCGGCACTACCTCATTGACCAAGCCAAGCTGAAAGGCTCTCATGGCCGACATGTGTCGTCCGGTTAACAAATAGCCCATCGCTGGCTTGAGGCCAATTTGACGGGGTAACCGATGTACGCCGGCGGATCCCGCGATTAACCCTCTTCGCGGCTCGGGTAATCCGAATTCCGCATGGTCTGCAGCCACGATGATGTCACAAGCCATTGCAATCTCAAGTCCGCCACCCAAGGCGTAACCATTTACCATCGCTATCAACGGCTTTTTGAAATGCCAACGCTCAATGATGTGTTTCGTCTCTTGAGCCAATTGCCGCCACTTGGCTAACTGCTCACTGGTCGCGTTGCGTTCCATCGCCCGGTGCTTCAAATCAGCCCCGGCACAAAAAGCTCTTTCACCGGCGCCAGTAATCACGGCAAGCCAAATATCATCATTGTTTTCAACTTCATTTAAATGTTCGGATAGTTGCCAACGCAGTTCCGGATTTATCGAGTTCATCGCGGCAGGACGGTTCAGCGTTATCCAGGCGACCTTGTCTTTCACTTCAAACTGCGTTGTTTCTGTTGTAATCATTCTTCCTCTCCGGGTTGCGGTGTCGGCTTCATCAAATAAAGAGCATATACGCTGTACACACAGGGTACCAATGAGATATATCTACTGACCTTAATGATGAGGAACAGCGGTTGGACAACAATCAATATATTGACACAGGCAACAAACCTGCCGCGCTGGATGTTGAGAATCGCGCTGATGGCACAATCATACTGAGCTGTCCTTATCCTTTACCTGAACCCAAGCAAAGCACCGCACACTTGTTTATCGAAAGAGCGACAGAGTTTCCTGACAGAACTCTGATTGCGGAAAAAGATGACGCTGGCGAGTGGCAACACCTGACTTATGGAGAGGCTTTGCATGGCACCCGGCGTGTCGCGCAGTGGCTTATTGATCAGGGTGGGTCAATACATGCACCTCTTGCGATCATTTCAAACAGTTCAATCCGACATTTCCTTATGGCTTGGGGCGCGATCCTTGCGCGGGTACCCTACGTCCCGGTCAGCTACTCCTATTCGACTATTCCAGGTGCATATCCAAAATTTCGCGCGGTGCTTGATACAGTCAAGCCAAAGTTCCTTTTCGCTGAACACCTCGCGCCTCACTTAGATGCATTGTCGAATATCGACACCACTGGAATACATCTTATTACGGCAGATAAGGTGACAGAAAACAGCAAACGTCTCCCGTTCGATTCGACAAATTGGCAGGCATTGCTTGATACGATGCCCACCGCTGATGTTGATAATTCAGTCGACAAGATTGATCACGATACCGTTACCCGCTATATGTTCACCTCTGGCTCAACCGGCATGCCCAAAGGTGTGATCCATGATCATGGTATGTCGTGTTATCAACTCGCTTCTGGCAGTGCCGTAAGAAACCGCTCTGGCGGCGAGAAAGAAATGAAAGTACTAGACTGGATGCCCTGGAGCCACGTTGGCGCCGGGGTGATGCGTATTGCCAACATTCTGGAAGAAGCCGGCGCTGTGTACCTTGATACAGGCAAACCGACACCAGAAGATTTTCATAAAACAATCGCAAATCTTGGCGAGGTAAAACCAACCCAGTACCAGGGCGCACCACTTGGCTGGTCGCGCATTATTGACACGCTTGAAGCTGACGATGAATTCGCAACAAACTTCTTTGAGAATCTGACATCGGCACAATTTGGATCGGCGGCAATGCCAACAGCATTGTCGAACAGGTTGCACAAGCTAACCGAAAAGTATCTCGGCAGTCGAATACCCTTGGGAACCGCTTTACTCTCAACCGAGGTGAGTGTCGGGATAAATCGTTACTGGACTAGCGATAGCCCTGACGTTGTTGGGCTACCTACGCCAGGTGCGAAAGTAAAGCTGATACCGTTAGCGGACAAGTATGAAATACGTATCAAGTCCAGAGGCGTTACCCGGGGTTATCTGAACGAGCCTGAGAAAACCGCCGAATCCTTCGATGATGAAGGATATTTCAAAATGGGAGACGCCGTCCGGTTCGCCGATGAATCCGAACCTTTAAAGGGACTCTGTTTCGCCGGGCGCGTCGCAGAAGAGTTCAAACTCAATTCGGGTACCTGGGTTTCCGCAGGCACGCTCCGCGCCGACGCAGTTTCCGCCGCCTCACCCTACATCAGAGATGTTGTCGTATGTGGTCTCAACGAGGCATTTGTTGGTTTGCTTGTTTGGCCAAATATCGAGGCCTGTGCTGGCCTACTGGACAAAGAAAACGGTGAACAGGTCAGTATTCAAACCCTCATTTCTTCACAGCGGGTTAAAGCAAAAATCAATGAAGGGTTCAGGGCACACAATACCGCAAATCCCGGATCATCAAAGTACATTCGCCGGTATCTGTTGCTTTCAGAGCAGCCCAACCCAGGCGCTTATGAGATAACCGATAAAGGATATATCAACCAGGGGGAAGTCCAGAGGCGACGGGCGAAAGACGTGAGTCGATTATTTACAAAGAATCCGGACAGTAATGTCGAGCAACTTGAGAACCGATGAGCAATAGTGCCTAGCGATGGAGAAATTTTGGCATGGATGAGCACCACACACTTACTGATGGCCCGCTAAGCGGCATCCGAATTCTGGATTTGTCACGGGTCGTCTCTGGTCCAATGGCCGCCGTTATTTTGGCCGATCAGGGCGCCGATGTTATTAAAGTTGAGCCGCCGGGATGGGGAGACGGCATTCGTTTTCTTGGCGCAAGTCGCAATGGGCTGAGTGCGATCTTCTCTTTGATCAATCGCAACAAACGTTCCATCGCCATCAACCTCAAACACCCCGAGGGTGCCGATGTCGTCAGGAAGCTCGCCGCCAGTGCGGACGTGGTCATGCAGAACTACAGACCGGGGAAAATTGAGAAGCTAGGCCTAGGTTACGACGATTTGAAAGCGGTAAATCCTGATTTAATCTATTTATCAATTAATGGTATGGGCGAAACTGGACCATTGTCAGACCAGAAGGTTTACGACTATGTCATTCAGGGGATCTCAGGCATCACCGATGCCCAGGCAGAATTTAACGCTGCGAATTATTCGCAGGACGTTGAAAGTCTCAATGGACAGAAGATGGTCAGAAGCATTATCTATGACAAGGTGACAGCCTTGACCGCGGCCCAGAGTATCACCGCGGCCCTGCTCGCTAGGGAACGCGGCGGACCGGGACAGCATGTACGATTGTCGATGTTGGACACCGGCTTGTATTTCAATTGGCCGGACCTGATGTGGAACCACAGCTTTATAGGAGATGATGTAGAACTATCCGGCGACCTTGCTGACACCTACGATGTACACAAAACCAATGACGGTGCCGTGGTCGCACATCACCTTGGCGCCGATACAACGCCCTATTCTACTGACCAATTAATGGAAATATTGGCAACAAACGATATTCCAGCCAGCAGAGCGAATAAACGACATGAAGTAATGGAAGACCCACAGGTGGTTGCCAGCGAGATTCTCACAACCTTTGAGCACCCCCGAGGAGGCAAAATGGTCCTTCCGCGAGCACCTGCACGGTTCGAAGGAACACCTCTGACTCAACGGCGCCACTCACCCGAGGTAGGTCAGCACACCGCAGAAATACTCGAGGAACAAGGGTTGACCAGGGAGCAAATCATTCATCTCGCTCGCTCCGGCGCCATTGGATAACCGTAAATGCTCTTTTTGTGCCTTAAGTCTTGAAATTAAATGATGGGCTTCGTCTCACGGGCATGGGTGAAAAAGTGGCTATCAAAGATCCATGCAGTGTCGCAGTAATCACTCTGGGCAACCAGCAGTGGTGCCTAGCGGTTTTGCAAAAACTCCCTGATGACCCGGTTTACTTCGTCGGGTTGGTCGTAATGGAGCATATGCCCGGCATCGGCAATCACAACCGAACGCGCATCGCCGAATAATTGCACTCGACGGCTCAGTTCTGATTGATACCAGTCTTCGGAAATATCGCGATCGAATCGCCCATTGATCCAATAGGATAATCCATTATCTCCGGTCACTATCAGAGTAGGACAGGTGATAAATTGCATCAGCGTCTCACTTTCCTGATGAGAAAAAGTCTGCCAGACCATATTGACGGTAGGATCCCACTTCCAGCGTATCCCACCATCGGGGTGAGATTTAACACCTTCAGCGACCAACTTTTGAGCCAGTTCATCGCTAAGCCCCGGGTTGTTGCGACACAGCCGTTGCTGCGCTTCTGCTTGATCGGCCATCGGTTTCAGCCAGTTAAACTGATCGACCACGGTGTTTAGCCCATCGTGCCAGCGATCGCGAACTTCTAAAGCACTCGGGGGTTCCTGCTCAGACGGCGGCCCCATGCCGTCAAGCAGCACCAGCGCCTCTACTTCTTCCGGGTAACAGGCGGAGTATCGCGAGAGCACATGACCACCAAGGCTGTGACCAATCAGAATCGGCTTCTCAACGTTACACTCGCGCACAACCGACCTTATGTCTGCGACAAACTGAATCATGGAGTAACCGCCGCTACTGCTGCTTTCCCCATGTCCCCTCAGGTCCGGCAGAATAATCCGATATTCCGGATCAAAGTGCTTCGCCAGATCAATCATGCTATGCGCATGGTCTCGCATGCCATGCAGCAATATGACCGCCCTTGCACTTTCATTCCCGGATACCAGTACAGACAAATCGCCATCCGGCCTGGCCACGCTGATTCTTCTGTAATTACGCAATGACACGCTCCTTTTGTATGTGCTCCCTAAGATCTCTGGGCTTGACGTGAAAAGTATCGCCTCCTACTCACGATGTCCCAGGTCTTAACCATAGTAGTAGTGCTTCCGCCGTCACTTATTTTGACACCAGCACTTTTAGTCTGTGCGTATTGTTGTCATCCTCTTCGGGCTCCAGTCTAATCAGCAAATCCTGTTTACCGTCGCCATTGAGATCTAGAGACTCAACCAAGTCCGGATCACGGGGCATCTCAACAGACACTTTCTTCGCCCTTCGTTCGAATAACTTACCGTTGCTCACACCGTGGAAAATCTCCAATGTATCCCGTCCATCCTGAACGACAAGATCCTCTTGGCCGTCGCCATTGATATCTGAAATCAAGACAGTCGGTAGAAAAACATCCCCGCTCGACATATTAAACGTCGCTGTCACCTCCCGGTGCAGATTAGGCTTTTCAGGATATATCCCATCTGCCATTTGATAAAAATCGAGATTGATCGCAATAGAGCCAGTGAGTAATGCACGAATTATTTTACCTACGCCAATTTCGACAGATGAAACAATGATATCGAGCTGACCGTCGTTATTAAGGTCCTTCTCCTCGAGGTCAAACTGAATCCCACGACTCCGGATGCTGGATGATGGTTCAACCTGAAAATCCGGCAGCATGTAGGCTAGATCTGACTCCGAGGGGTACATACCCGCACCCGTATGAATGTTATAAGTCGTGCTTTTCTTCAATACGCCCTGACTTTTAACAGCAAGCGTAACAAGCTCAGGGATACCATCACCGGTAAAGTCCTTCAATTGGAAAAGCGCCTGCTGCTGAGCATCGGACTGGTCTTCTTCACCCATCCGCATCGACACGCCTTCATAACCTTCCGCATCGAAAATCACTTTCGGTGAGAACTGAATAGGCTCATCTGTAAATGTCCCGTTCGCCAATTGCTGATAAACCATAAATTTATCAACCACCCAGAAAACCAGATCCGCTCGACCATCGTTGGTGACATCAGCATGGTAAATTTTTCTCGCCTGATACCACGGATTGTCGCGAAAGGAGATATCCATGATTGGCCGTGCGTTAAGGCTTATACCATTACCGAAAGTGCCATCGCGATTTTGGATATAGACCTCATAACCCTTAAAACCCGGAATAATAAAGTCATCCAGGCTATCTCCATTTAGGTCTCGTACCATATCAAGCTTTGGAATCTTTTGATCAACGGGTCCGTTGTAGATAGAACTAAATTCAACCAGATGTCTGGTTGCTCCGGTCCGTGGGTCCAATTGCACTGCAGAACCGGCATAGAAAACCACCAACATATCGCGACCCACGGTCGCCGCTATATCGAGAAAAATAACGTCCTCTGTCAATGCTATTTCGTAAGCGGCATTATCGGGATAAAACCCATCCTGCATTTCGAACAACTGCAAAGACTTTGTATTGTTTTCCGTGGCCGTGGCGACAACCAAATCTGCCGCCGTGGCATCTCTCAAGTAGGCAGGAAGAATTGATTGGTCGAGCCCTGGCTGGGTTTGAAGATTTGATTCGTAGAAGGGGCCGTTTTCACGAAAATTACCTGAAAACGTCTGAGGGTCGGCGACGGCACTTTGATTCAAATCAGCGGCTTTCGCAAATTCAACCGAACTGATGAAGAGACCGAAGTAGACTACTCCGAGCAAGCGGGATGCAAACTGACAGATATTAAGGGGCAAATTCGTGACCATGGTAGCTGGCTATCGCGAGGCCAGCAGCAACACTTGTAAATGGATCATGCTCTGTCACCTTGTCAGGAAAGCGAGACTCAAGTAGTCGTCTTACAGCAGCAATCTGCGAAGAACCTCCGGTGCGGATGACAACATCTATATCTGACGCATCGCAATTCGCACGCGCCAGCACTTGATCCAGAAGCAAATCTATCTCCGCTAACATGCCGGTCATCATTTTTTCAAAAAGACTGCGGTTGAAGGGTATCGAGATATCCAATTCGGGCACATCCAGAACCGTTTCTTCAACACTCGAAAGCGCTGCCTTTGCATCCTTGATCGCTTGAAAAACAAGATAACTATGATTGTGTGTAATTAGATCATCTAAGCGTTCAAACTTTGCTGCGGCTGCTCCGCCGGCACCAATACACTCAGCCAACTTTGCCCTGTAGTAGTTTTGATTCAGCGTGTAGGTCACCGCCCAATTAAGCAATTTGTCTTCAAATTCATCGAAGGGAAACTCATTTTCAACCAGTTGCCCATCTCTGATTCTCGACCAAAGCTCTCCTTTACCAAGCAGCGGAAACAACAGTTCCTTAAAAATCAGCTGATCAATATGATCACCACCGAGCGACAATCCTGCGGTAGATAACACTTTAAAATTCAGCCCCTGAAACTCGATTACGCTAAGGTCGAGCGTGCCCCCACCAAAATCAAGGGTGAGCACCTTGCCTTTTTCATTGGAAACGGCCGCTACGGTTAAGTCACTTTCGGAAGCGCTACCAAACCGGTCGTGCAGGTAGCTTAAGGTTGCCGCTACCGGTTCAGGGTAGAAATTGAGCTGCTGATATCCGGCATAATCGGTAGCTTCTTTGAGGCGGGCAAATGCGACATCGTTACGAAATTCATTATTTCCCTCAAACAGCACTGGATGACCGAAATGAACATTCCCCAGCGGTTCTGGCAGCGATATTTCAAGCCTTTGGCGGATATGTAACAAGATTGGGGTGATCAACGCGACCACTCTAAATGGTTTATCAAAAACCAGGAGCCGCTTTATCCCAGGATTTCCTAACAATCGTTTTACGCCTCGAAACAAACGACCAGGCATACCACGATCAATTGTCGCTGCCCCATAAACATTTTGAGTAGCCACGTCCGCTTGAGACTGCGGGTCATTCGCACTCGCCTCATTGATCAGCAATTGACCCTTGCCAATCACTTCCGGAGTGAGCTCTACAATTCGGTCACGGTTATCTTCAATATATTGCTCAACTGCGGATTCACCAATCGATGTCTGAAGATCACGATCGATATGGGTGGCGGTGGGCATAATGTCCCTACCCTCACCGCCTTGGCGAGGTTCAAGCTCAATCAATTGAACACTTACGCCGTCATAACAGGCCGCCGCCGAGTTCGAAGTTCCAAAATCTATTCCTACACCGATCATAGCGTCGTAAGTTCTTTCCGTTTGTTTGTCCACTGCTTAGCCTGATTAGCGTCCCATTGTAGACCACTAAAAATAACCAAACTGCAGAAGATAAGTCTGAAATATATATGGGCGAGGCGCCGTAACGTTGGCCCCTTTTAAAGTTTACACTCGGGCACAGGTCAAGGATGAAGAGGTAAAGGCCTAATCTTCTGGTTCAATGCCCATTGTTTCAAGCATCCTACCGGTACTTGCAAGCACCCGATACCGGGCTAATTTTTCGGAATACTGTCCTGAAATATAGGCAACTCTCGCCCGTAGAAGCTCATTCTGAATATCAAGTAAGTCGAGCAAAGTACGTTTGCCTAGAGACAACTGCTCGTTATAAACCACCAAAACTTCCTCCGTCGACGTTACGTGGGCTTCGAGATACTCGAGACGTTGCAGAATATCTTCCAATTCATTCCAGATCAGCGTCACATTTTCTTCCACGGCTCTGCGTATACTTCTGACGGTTTCTCTCGCTGCAAATTCACGTGCTTCGGCTTCGTTCTCTCTAGCCTTGTCCGCCCCGCCTCTGTACAAATTATAAGACATGCGGATCACCGCTGTCTCGTCATTGTTTTCGCCAACAACACCGTCGGTATCCGCATTGCGTGAAGCACCAATCTCAAGGTCAAACCTTGGGTGATAACTTCCCCGCACCTGTTTTTTGCCGGCAACCGCGGCCAGCAAATCAGCCTCAGCCGCTTTTAATCCATGATTATTCATCATGGCGCTTTGAATGGCTTCATCTAGCGTGCCGGGCAAACCCTTGACGACCGCCGGTTCACTGATTTCCTGCGGGTATTCACCCACAACTCGGAAGAACTCGGCGTTACCGTTCTTCACGTCACGTTCTGCCAGTAACAAATTGCTTTTGGATTGAGCACGCCGTCCTCGAGTCTGGACCACATCAACCTTGGTACCTACCCCGCTGCCGAACCGTTCCTCAATTTTGCTGAGCGTCTGCTCATGTTGATTCAGGTTCTCCTGAGTAAGATCTACAACTTTTTTCCGTCGCAACATTTCCAGATAGACCTGAACTGCCCGAAGCGAAACATTTTCCTGACTCGAGCCCAAGCGTGCGGCTGCTGAATCAATGAGTGCGCTTTGTTGTTTAATCAGATTGCTCGTCGCAAAACCATCGTAGATAAGCTGGGTAACCTTAATACTCTTTTCCTGTTTGGTCAGGTCAATTTCGTTTAGAGGGGTCGCGCGGGTGGTTGTATTGTCAGAATTCTCATAACCGCCAGCAAGCGCCAGATCAACGGATGGCAGATAAGCGCCTTTGGCCTGCTTATGAAGCTGTTGCGCGGCTTCAACGCCATATTTACTGACGAGAATATCCGGATTGGTGCGGAGCGTCATTTCTATCGCATCGGTCAGGGATTGCGCCGCGAGTCCTATAGATATGCTGCTGCAAACAAGAAACATACCGGCTTGTCTAATCAATTGACCACTCTCACACTCATGCATAGATGTATTTTTTTGTAATATTACAACATCCCGAAGAATATCAATACTTGGTAAATGGCTATTTGACTCACTTAACGTCAATCAAATCAATGCATACAGCCAAAGCGGCACTTTGAAGATCATTTTTCTGCTATTGGACCGTAAACCCGGCGGATTCATAGCTACCCACGATCATGAACGCAGACCAAACGTAGGGATATCCCCATTCAGGAGAGTCAAGTAACGCCAATTGGGCATCTCTTAATGCCTCACGTGCCGGTTGACCACCTAGGAGTCGATCATAAAAATCTGTCATGAGCGCCTGAGTACCGGCATCACTCACTTCCCACAGTGAACTGATCACCTCCGCAACACCCGCTTCCTGAAACGAACGTCTCAGTCCATAAACACCCTCACCCTCATGTATTTCACCAAGACCGGTTTCACAAGCAGAAAGCACGACCAATCGGGTGCCCGAAAGATTTAACCCAAGTACCTCCAGCGCCGTTAACACGCCGTCATTGGCTGTATCGATGTCTCCTAAAAACTGCGCATTCGTGTTGATGCCGGCAAAAGCCAGTCCCGCGCGGAGTAATGGATTGTCACCTGGGGGAGGCACCTGCAAATCGGCGCCGCGTTGTAACTTCAATAGCCGCTTCCGAAGATTTTCATCCGCTTCCAAAAAGAACCCGTGTGTCGCCATGTGCAAAATTCGCGGTGGTTTATCGAGATTCAGAAGCACCTGCTCCTCCGCCTGACGACCAAAGAACACCTCTCTCTCGACATTGTTCTCGGCAACCTGATCAACGATGATCCGACCTTCCAGCTCGGCACCAGGTAACGGCGCAAAATTCAATCCGCGCAAACCAGAACCAGCGCCGCGCAAGCCTTGCTGAAGAGACGAAGCGCGTTTACCCTGAGCTACACTCATTTCCTCTTCACTGACCACGTCTTCGGAATCATAGTCTGGGCCTGCTAGCACTACGTATTGACCGTCAGCCAAGCGGTACTGATTGGGTAAAAGATCTCGCGCGCTAGTCAAAATATGAACATCTAATGCTTGAATTAAATATTCTTCTTCCTCGGTGACCATCGCATTGAAAGGCAGAATGTTCAGTGTGCCATCAGGTATCAGATACACATATTCTGAATCACCTAACACTTCTTGTACGGGTTGCCAGATTAATTCATAAGCGATAAGACCTATTTCAAGCTGTTCATCCTCATCGGCACTGTCATCCTGAATAATCGATCGATATTCGATGATAATGTCTTCAATGGCCTTACGGTCGTCATAAGAAACGAGTTCATACCTGACCTCGTCGCCCTCTTTCACAGCGACACCCGCTACCAGCTTTGCTTCCCCTTCTTCTTCGTACACCAGAAAGTCCACCAGCGCGTTACTCTCCACGAGCACGCCTTCGAGGGCCGCGGCGCTCACCTGCGCAATCGAAGTTCTATAGCGGACGCTTTCCCTGCCAAGCTGGCCCTGCAGCTCATTGACCTTTAGCTCAAGGTCATAAAGCACCTCGACATGATTGTCCTTCGTTTCAGCTGTTGGGCCAGATAGTGTTCTGGCTGCCAGCTCTTTGCGTGCCATTTCCAGTGCAATCGCAATAGATCTCAATTTGGGATCGTCAGATAGCGTCGCAATTTGCTGAATTTCCGAGGTCACTTTCAACAACAGCCCTTTACGCTGAATGCTCGCATCAATAATTTTCTGGCCACTGTTCGGTGAATCAATTTTGTTGAGTAATGAGATGTAGTCATTGAATTCAGGACGGTGCAAACGAATATATCCTTCGCGTGCATTTTCTCCCGTGACCCATAACATTCGGTCAAGAAACTCGCTGCGTCTCTGAAAACCTTCATCACGAAGATCAACGGCGGATGATAGTTGATTTGCGGCTTCTTTAACGTCAGCGAGCCCGTTCAGCGCTTCGAAGGTATAGTTATGGAGCGTACCGAGGATTTTCTCAGCAAGCGCCAGCGCTTCGGTTAACAACTGGTCTGCCTCGGGTAGCCTGCCTTGGTCAAGGTACACGGCACCGAGGTCGATCATTGAACGAATGCTATCCAAATGTTCTTTGCCCAGCACATCCTGACGACTTTGCAACGTTTGACTAATCACTGCCTCGGCTTCATCCAACCGATTCATTTTGTGGTAAACACGGCCGAGGTTATTGTTCGCCTTTAGCGTTTTCTGATGCTGGCCACCAAGCGTATTTTCCCATCGATCGCTTACATCGGAGAACAGTGGTGCCGACCTTTCAAAATCTTCCATCAACATATAAAGGAAAGCCAAATTATTTTTTACAGCGATCGTATCCGTGTGATTTTCACCATTGAGCTGCGTCATCACGTCCAAAGAACGTTGATAAAGCGGCTCGGCTTCACGGAAATTACCCTGGCTTTCGTGCAAAAGCGCGAGATTGTTTCGAGCACGCAGTGCATTTTGATTTTCTTCACCGTAGGTTGCTAAATACTTCTCGAGTGTCTTTTTCAGTAATGGCTCTGCGTCATCGTAAAAGCCTGACTTCTCATAAATCTGACCGAGGTTGTTCATCGATACAAGTGTTGAGGGATGTAACTCACCAAAATCCCTCAACAGTCCATGATAGGCTTCTTCAAAAGTAGCTTCTGCATCAGGCAATTTACCTGATGCCTGATAAATAGCGCCTAGCTCGAGCAATAGGTTGTAAATGTTAAGCGGCTTGTCAATCCAGTTGATCAGCGCATAGTCGAGCACTTCCTCGGTGATCAGTTCTGCCTCAGTTAACTTGCCTTGACTATTGAAGAGACGGGCGAGATAACCTTTCGCTTGGTTCGCAACTTCCAGATTCTGAGTTTCCAACGCAGTCTGGATCACACCCGAGAGTAAATTTGCACTGTCCTGAAAACGGCCTTGCTGGTGATACACTTCCGCTAAGTGACTCATACTGCTGAGTAACGCACCATCAATGTTCGTCTTGACAGCTGCCATTCGACCCACTGACATCTCAAGGGACTTTTCAGCGTCGGCTAAGACCTGGGCGCTCAACTGGGCAAGGGAGAGAGACGTTAGACAAGTCAATGTTTCATCGTGAAACAAACCATGGCTTGATTCGAGATCGGTGCAAAGTGCCGCTCGCATCGCAAGTGCCTCAGCATGCTGAACCGCTGCGTCAGCGCCGTTTATTAACCCGTACCGGGCAGAAATGGTGTATTGGTGGCTAGCGCCGAGGGTTGCTTCGAGTGTACCGGCGATCATTTCCCGCATAAACGCCGCTTCTTCAGATAGCCCAACTGCTGAATAAAGCTCTGCAATCAGCTCCTGTATTTCCAGAGTGTTCGGATGTTCCGCACCTAGTAATAACTCTGCGGTATTCAACGCCTGGGTATAGTAAATTTCAGCCTGTTCAGCCGCGCCTGACTGGCGGTAAACAAAACCGAGGTCTCGGTGGGCTGAAATTGTGAACCAATGATTCTGGCCAAAAACGTCCGAGACAATGAGCAACGCTGCTTCTTGAGCACCGATGGCGCCTTCAACATCCCCGTTATTGAGTGCCGCCATGGACTCAGATGACATGATTTGCCAGTTTTCGACTGCTGACGCTTGCTCTTCGGTGTACTCGCTAATAGCGGCAAAACGCGCAGCCATTTGCTCCGGTATCTGCCCGTTAATCGCCGAAATCTGCTCGTGCACCTCTCTGGCACCCGCTTTATTGCCTTGGCTCACTAATAGATTTGCTTGCTGAACCAATGAATCCAACGCCAGATCTGACATACCTATGACTGATGCCAGATCCGCTAATTTGCCTAACAACTCAACATTTTCTGGTTCCAGCGCTAACGCCGCCAGATAACTTTCCAGCGCAAGCTCAACATCACCTGTTTCAAGCGCAGATTCCGCCTCTCCCTGTAGTTTGTTTATTGCCTCAGCATCCTGCGCGTGTACATCATGCGACAACGTGATGCCGAGTTGAGCAGCTACTGACAACGCCAGAAAAAAGGCAAGAGATTGGATGCGACTTGTCATATCCGAGATGGTCCTGAATCTAATTAAATTGGGTATTGGTTCGCTTATTGTATGCCTTTTATTAGAAATTGTGCGCTTGTGTTTAGCTGGAACCGATTAAACATAGGCTCTTGAAGACAACTGGTCGCCATTAGTCTCTTTTTAAACTCGTGAATACTGGTAGCAACTAGCGGTCGATGCTACATTGCGTTAATTGTCTCCCGCCGAAAGCGCAAGTTTTTGTTAGGAATTACTCATCACCAACTGATTTAATTTCCTTTTTGCAAAAAATAAAGTCCGATTCTGTCAATCCTCGGGTTTGTAAACACGGATGCGCCATCTAAGCGAAGGGACTCGGGAAAAATACCCGCGAAACCAATAATTGAGGCTAAAGCGCTACATGCAAAGAATTCCACCGCAACACCCGGCACAAAAATGCAGCGGGTTCGCACACTATTTTGGGCGATTTCTGATCAAAATTTTCGGCTGGCGAGTTGAAGGCGGAGTACCCGAGAGCAAACATATGCTGATCATCGCTGCACCTCACACCAGCAACTGGGATGCATTGTTCCTGCTAGGCGCGGCTTATTCCTTTGGCATCAGGGTAAATTGGCTGGTAAAAAACAGTTTTTTTGTCCCTGTTCTGGCGCAAATGATCACTTTCTTTGGCGGTGTGCCCGTCGACCGTTCCAGAGCAACAAATATGGTGTCGCGGCTTGCGGGTCAAATTCGGAACTCGGACGGAACAAATCTCGTTGTGCCGCCCGCTGGCACGCGTTCTTACACAGAATATTGGAAATCCGGTTTTTACCGTATTGCTCTAGAAGCGAACATTCCAGTTGTTTGCGGCTATCTTGATTACGACCGAAAAGTCGCAGGTCTGGGACTTACCTTTGAGCTTAGCGGAGAAGTGAAAGAGGACATGGCGCGGATTAGGGAATTCTATGAGCCGCTGGTGGGCAAATATCCTGACAAGAAGAGCAGGATTTTACTCAAAGAAGAGGAATAGAAGCGCCCTTCATGCGCGCCTATGAAAAGGCACAGGGATGCTCGCTTTCATAGCCGCGCTCGCTTCTTTATGTCGGCAAGTCGCGATTGCTAGGTCAACTCAATCTCACCACATCATTGTAGCCAAAGGCCACAAGCATACTAGTCGAATACAATCACGCTTCTTGCAAGTGCACCTGTCTTCATATCAGCAAAGGCTTCGTTAATCTGTTCTAACTGAATTCTTTTAGAAATCATCTGGTCGAGATGTAACTTGCCCTGAAGATAGAAATCGATAAATCGGGGCATATCGATTCTGAATCTGTTTGATCCCATAAATGAACCCTGAATCTTGCGTTCCTGAAGAAATGCAGCACCCATGAGTTCGATTTTAGTGCCAACGGGAATCATGCCAATGATGGTTGCCGCACCTCCAGCGCGCAGCATATTAAATGCGTCTTCCGCCGTCTGCTTCAACCCAATCGCCTCGAATGAGTATTGAACACCACCGCCAGTTAATTCAATGACCTGTTGTACTGCATCACCATTGCTGCCGTTAACAATATCTGTCGCACCAAATTCTTTTGCCATGGCAAGTTTTGAATCGACCATGTCGATAGCAATGATTCTGCCTGCACCCGCAATTGCAGCACCATTGATACACGATAAGCCAACGCCACCACAACCTATCACGGCAACGGTGCTACCCGGCTCTACCGCGGCGGTATGAAATACTGAGCCAACACCCGTTGTCACGGCACAGCCCAGCAACGCGGCTCTGTCGAGCGGCATGTCTTCTCTAATTTTGACGAGCGCGTGCTCGTGAATGAGCATTTGTTCCGCAAAAGACGACAGATTAGCAAACTGGTTAACCAAGGTGCCTTCCTGTGCCAATCTTGGTTCTTCATCTTGATCACGGCGAACTTCTGCGCTTGAGCACAACGACATGTGTCCGGTCAGACACTGCTCACAATGACCACAGAAAACGGAGAGGCAAGTAATGACGTGATCACCCGGCTTGACATAGGTGACGTCTGAACCTACCTGCTCAACGATCCCTGCCGATTCATGCCCCAACACCATGGGTGTCTGCGCAGGATAAAGTCCTTCAATAAAATGTAAATCACTGTGGCATACGCCTGCAGCTGCCGTTCTTACCAGAACTTCCCGGGGTCCGGGCTTGGAGATACTGATGTTTTCAATCTCTAGCGGTTGCCCTACTTCTCTAAAAATTGCTGCTTTCATTTTCACGTTCCCCTAAATGTTAAGTTCAAGTGTCTGTCGATATCAAAATAGTCTCAGAATATGGATCAGGAATCACTCTTTTTCGAGATATTCCAGTACCAGATGAATCGTGACCTTTACAGCCCTCGGGTAATGCACGCTTCTGCATGTCACCTCGTGCCGTCATCGACATCAGCAATATCTGAAAGACGGTACTAAACCGATAACACACATGCATTTAATGAATCTCTTTGTCACCTTTCCAGGCCTGTCGCAGCCTGTTGATATCGAATCCGGGCTCTCTCGCCGCAGAAATTATAATTGCTTCCTGTGCCGCAATTTTTTCTGCCGCTGCTTTTACTTTACCTGCAACTTCAATCGGGATGACAACAGCGCCATGCTGATCAGCGTGAATAAGATCGTTGTGTTTCACCTGCATGCCCATCACTGTGACATCAAGGTTAAACTCAACGACATGAATATACGCGTGTGATGGGGAAACACTGCCTGCCAGCAGTTGAAAGCCAGGAGAGCTATCGGGTAAATCACGGATACTGCCATTGGTAATGACACCGAGAGACCCTAGTCCATGATGAATGCTCGTATTCACCTCTCCCCACCAAGCGCCATATCCCACATATTCACCATCAATATCCTCGATGACATTAATCAGTGGCGCAGGGCCTGTACCCATATACTCATAATATTGATCATTCAGAATTTTGGCTTCGGCCGCAGAAAGATCCGAGGGTTTTATGGCGCTAACCGTCGCCGTTCTTGCAAATCCTACGATGGGCTCCATCTCTGGTCTTAAGCAAAACAGTGGACGCACGGTATAGCCCTCTCCTCTGCGCTCAGGCACAACCAATTCCAGAGCATTACACACTGTGGGAGTATCTAGGCTCGCAAGTTCTTGCATTACATTTGGCGGTACAGTACTTTCTGTCATAACGGGGCTCGTCGCTTGTTTTCGATGAAAGAATGAACCGTCAGGGTCCAATCGCGGTTAGCTAATACTATATCGCTACCCCAATTTTTATAAAAGATTGATCCGTAACATTTAGAATAACCCGCAAACAAATACGCGAATCAAAAACAATAAATGAGGAATTTTGATGGATTGTCCCAAGTGCAAATCATTCATGGAAGAAAAAACCTTGAGCACGCTGCAAGGCGGAGTGACAGTCGATAGATGTACCGGATGCCAAGGCCTCTGGTTCGATATCGGCGAAGCAGAAACATTGAAAGACAAATGGATGTCTGACTATGTCGATAGCGGGGATCCCGAAGTCGGAAAACAACACAATGAAATCAGGGATATTGACTGCCCACGATGTGGTAAACGCATGGATCAGTTGTCTGATCCTGTGCAGAAACACATCCAATATGAAGCCTGCGCCGAACACGGCATGTACTTTGATGCTGGAGAGTTCACAGACTACAAATACGAGACGTTAATGGATATTTTTCGCGATTTCCTATTCGGTTTAAAAAAATAGAATGTAAAGCAAAAGCGCCTGCTCGACGACCCGCCCCACGTTGTGCATTCTGATCTCTGGTATGTCAACGGCATGACAGCGGCCAAAGCCATCCGCGAATGATAGTCATTCGCCCACTTTCTGACCACCTATCGTCTCTGGGCGCTATGGGGACAGCACCGCTATACTGTAGAATTACAACCTACCTTATCTACTAGACCAGTGAGACAAGATTGGAAGAGCTTATTTCGAGGCAACTGCGGCACCGGGTACGATTACTCGGAGATTTGCTTGGTGAAACCATGTCAGATCACCGAGGCAAAGAATTTCTAGAAAAAGCCGAGGAGATTCGGGTGTTGGCGAAATTAAGACGCCAGGGCAATGACGTTCGACTTGAACAACTTCACAGTGTACTGGGCGCATTGGACACTGATAATTTTATTCATGTCGCCCGTGCATTCAGCCAGTTTATTAACTTAACCAATATTGCCGAGCAAGCTCAGGCAGCGGAAGATCGAAAAGTACCCTTTCCCGAGGAATCAGAACTTCTGCAGTTAATGCATCATTTTGATGGAAAAGTTGATCGAGAAAAACTCGTTTCTGCTATCACCAACGTCAGTTGTGAACTCCTGCTAACTGCACACCCGACTGAAATCACCCGTCGAACACTCATTCAAAAATACAATCGAATAGCCGATCAACTAGGCAAGGTAGACAGCGACCAACCGCTCTCTCCGAACGACAGAACTGAACTTGAAAGACTCATTGCTGAAGTCTGGCATACGGATGAGATTTCGCATGACAAACCAACCCCTCAAGACGAGGCTAAATGGGGTTTTGCCGTTGTTGAAAATGCTTTTTGGCATGCCATTCCTGTCGTTTGGAAAGGATTGGACCAGCTGTTAACGAAACACACTGGTCAGGGACTGCCAATCACATCAACCCCCATTAAAATCTCATCTTGGATGGGAGGCGACCTAGTTGACAACCCAGAGGTCACCGCAGAGGTTACCCAGGAGGTCATCAGGCTAGCCCGCTGGATGGCTGCTGACTTGTTTCTGCGTGATATTGAAGAATTACTCTCGCAGTTATCTATGGGTGACTGCAACGAGGAAGTGGCTAATCTTTCCGACCATGATGTACAGGAACCCTACCGTGCAATCCTGAGAAGAGTCAGAGCAAGATTAATTGCGACCAAAGACTGGTCTGTCACTGATTCACTCCCGAATCCGGCTGTGCTGCTGAACAACGAGGATCTGTTTGAGCCTCTGTTTGCTTGTTACCAGTCCCTGCATGAATGCGGCATGGGCATCATCGCTGACGGTTTACTCAAAGATACGCTCATTCGTATTTCCACTCTGGGTGTCACGCTCGTCAACATGGACATTAAGCAGGACTCCAGTAAGCACACCGAGTTACTCAATGAACTTACCCAATATCTGGAGGTCGGCAGCTATAACGAATGGTCAGAAAAAGCCAGACAGGACTTTATTGTTGGAGAACTTGAAAGCAAGCGACCATTGATACCCGCGCGCTGGATACTCTCAAACTCAGCCTGGGATACGCTGCAGGTTTTCCAGCTCATCGCGAGTGAGGGTGTCAGTGCGATATCAAGCTATGTGCTTGCCAATGCCAAACACCCGACTGATATTCTTGCTGTCGTACTACTGCTGAACAAATGCGGCCTCGAAGAAGTTCTTCCCGTCGTTCCGCTGTTTGAGTCGCTCGAGGACCTGGAAAGCGCGGCATGGACATTGGAGCGATTGCTGCGAATCTCTTGGTACACGAACTACATCAACGGTCATCAGCAAGTCATGATTGGGTATTCCGATTCCGCAAAGGATGGTGGCCAGATGGCCGCCGCCTGGGCGCAATTTAAAGCGCAGGAAGAGCTCGTCGCTGTCGCAGAGAAATATGGCATTAAACTCACCATACTGCATGGTCGCGGGGGCACGGTAGGCCGAGGTGGCGCACCCACCCGGGCAGCCATTTTATCCCAACCCGCTGGATCGGTTCGTAATAGCATACGATTAACTGAACAGGGTGAAGTCATCCGATTCAAATATGGTTCGGCGCCGCTTGCAATCAAAAATCTTGATATCATCCTGAGTTCAACGATAGAGGCTAGCATTACCTCTCCACCGACGCCTCGCGATAACTGGCGTGGCCTGATGGATAGACTCTCCGAGACGGCTGCTCGCAGCTACAAGGAGTCAATTCAGGAGAACAATCTCTTCGTTGACTATTTTGAGCAAAGTACGCCAGAGAACGAACTTTCCAGCTTGGCATTGGGATATGTAAATAGCGCACAACGGACCCAGCGTCGCAGCATTGAAGAACTTAGAGCAATCCCTTGGGTGTTTGCCTGGACTCAAAAACGTTTAATGATTCCTGCGTGGCTAGGCAGCGACGCGGCTTTCAACCAACAATTTACGGGTAAAGACTCGCACACGCTAAAAGAGATGATTGAGGAGTGGCCGTTTTTTCAATCCTATCTTGGCATGCTTGAAATGGTGCTTAGTAAAGCCGATATCGAAATATCCGAGGACTACGATTCCAGCCTAGTAGACGAATCGCTCCAGACAATTGGCAGAGACTTCCACGGGCGTCTAGCCCGGCTAATAGAGAGTATCAACAAACTCAAGGGCCAATCATCGCTGCTAGAAAAACATCCGGAAATTCAGCGGACAATTGACCTTCGTAACCCATACACGGATCCTCTGCACTTTCTGCAGATAGAATTACTGACCCGCTCAAGGAAAGCCGGCCAAGCAGAACTTGAAAAGATCAACAAGGCATTGCTAGTCACAATCGCGGGTATTGCCGCCAGTATGCGCAATACGGGTTAAACGAGTAAGACAAAAACGAAACTTACGCGACAGGAAATCTTGATCCATCACCCAAGTTTGGGTACTATTCACGCCCTTCAAATGATGAGTTCGTTGTTACAGCGTTTATTGGCTAGTTTAACAACGACAGCTTAGCTAATCCGACGGCGCCAACGGCACGAGCATTAGCTAGATTGTATATCATCGGTTTTTTTTGGGGCTATAGCTCAGCTGGGAGAGCGCTACACTGGCAGTGTAGAGGTCGGC
>ERZ1048872.510-NODE-510-length-41740-cov-7.359410_pt1 | contig 41740 bp, 36 predicted proteins | sample MGYA00383100_ERZ1048872 | MGnify/ENA primary metagenome ERZ1048872 (study PRJEB29581, sample SAMEA5548370) | metagenome | biome: marine; feature: coastal; material: water | depth 50 m | study: Short-term variability in the microbial, nano- and picoplankton...
CACACGTCTCACATATCTACAAAAAGCTCGGTGTCTCAAATGCACCAGCTGCTGTGAGCCAGGCATACCAAAGAGGCATTTTACCAAAACAATAGTGTTTCACTTCACAATGCGACGGCCGATGAGGATTGATCGGGCATACACATGATTGACTCCTAGTAATCATTTTATGAGTATGAATGTCTTCACTCATGCCCACCTCCATTGCTGTCAACGCAGCATTCTCTTGATCTTCCTCACGACGTCTTATGAAACAATTTTGCTACCTCACACTCATTGCCCAATGGATCACTTTCGGCTGCCTCTTCTACCTTCTGAACTTCTACTCTCTTGAATCAATAACGGCATCTGCTGCAGAGAGAACCGACGAAACGTTACTTGATGTTTTCCCGCCATCAGTTGCAACCGTGAGCAAGGACACACAAGGGCGGACATCAATTTCTCTCGACTACACGCCGAGTACGAGCCTCTGGGCTGAAGGCCTTGATGAAAAACAGGTGTTTCATGCCCAGATTCAACACGATCAGGATGAGAATAATTCATTCACGCTTCGCATTGGCAAGGGTGGACAGATCTATTCCCTGCGAGGACCATTCGGCGAGAGTGTACCGCCGTCCTGTACTGGCAAAGGGCCAAGTCGTTCACCGTGGAACGATGAGGTCTGGCAATTCGTGACTGTATGCAGTCGATACAACGGGACGAATGCTCTGAAACGTAGCGGCATAATTCCGGAGAGTGCCCTCGAGGCATTGACTGATCTTCCCTACAAGTCCACATTTTTCATTCACAATTCAGGTGCTTATATCCCCGACAGCCAGTCGATTCAAAACTTGTATTGCCCAATGCTCGCCGCAAGCCCCACCAAAGATCAGCGAGCGTACCGCTCTCTCACCTGGGGTCTTGTGCCCCAGGTACGAACCATCCACCGCTCACCAATCTTGTACTACAACCAGGTTCGAGATATCGGCAACGGCATCATTGAGTTGAGCTGGGTTGTTCACAACTTCAGCACTCGTGATGACATTGTCTTTGATTTTCTGAATGCGCCTTGGGGCGGCACACGACACACAAGCCTTCCTCACCATGCCATAAGCCTGCCTGATAACACCCTCAAACCAAGAAGTTCATTTTTTACACCTGAAAAACCTGCGGGCACAGTATCTCTACGGAAAACCGGGGGTTGGAAAATCGCAAGCGTGTCAGAAGACAACGATTCCTCAAGCCTGGCTCTCGTTTTTGGCCGTGATAAACACCTTGAGGAAGAACAGGCCAAAGCAAAGCGAGGTGAACCATACTGCCAACGCGGCGGCGGTATTCTGCGAGACTTCCTTGCCCATTACCCTCAACTGTACAACAGTATCTGGAAAGACTGGAAGACACGCCCTGAAAACTCGTTTCGGAATTACGATGTGATTGAGATGATACCCAACATGACGCTCCGCCCCGGCGAGAGCATCTGGTACCGCTCCTTTCTGGTCGTCAACCAACATGATGAAGCAAATAGAATCGCCCAATCACTCGTCGACGACATCGACTATGGTCTCGTTGAATTCTCTCTCTCTGACACGCCACGCGTGCCGGTATATCTTGTGGACAACAAGGTCGTTGAAAATCCGCCGGCAGGAACCGAACCGGCAACGTATCTTTTTGCTCGACCAGTACGAGGTTCACATCCGGTATTTCTCATGGAAGATACCACGACGGGTCAGGAAATAATTTCAACCGATCTATACCGATTTGTTCCATCGAAACCACTTGCTCTTGGCATTCCTCAAGAACATCCGAAAAGCGAGTACTACAACAATGCCCGTGGCTACTCTCTCGACAAAAACCATTGCCGCTGGAAACGACTCCTCGGGTTTGGGCTGACTGCGAAACCAAAGAAAAATGGCAGTCGGCTACTTTCAGCAGTACTTCCAGAAAATATTTTCCCTACACCTGACACGACTCATCTTGATCTTTGGTCAGCAGCCAGTCAATAAACTAAAGCTTCTTCGACTTATTCAAGAGAACACACCCCGCGTGCACCTAGGCCTCGTCTGCAGCCCGAAGCATATCGTCACACCGAGGTTTCCAGGCGACAATTTCTGTCGCATCAAAGTAGATGCCAATCTCTCGAGCGGCTGACTCTGCTGAGTCTGACGCATGCACAAGATTCATCTGACGACTTGCGGAGAAATCACCACGGATTGTTCCCGAGGATGCCTTCAAGCCACTTGTCGCGCCAAGCATCTCGCGGACCACTCGCACAACATCAAGTCCTTCATAAATTGCAGCAACAACTGGCGATGCCGTTATAAAAGTTTCAAGACTTGGATAGAACGGCTTCTCGACGTGCTCTGCATAATGCTGCTTCGCAAGAGCAGGTGTAACTCGGAGCATTTTCAGAGCGACGAGTTGAAGTCCTTTGTCCTCAAACCGACTCATAATCTTGGTTAAAAGGCCTCGCTCAATACAGTCAGGCTTAAACATGACGAACGTCTGGTCCATTCGTTGTACTCCAAAGTGTTACTTCGAACCTTAAATGCACGGCTACGTTTCAAAGTAGCTCAACGTAATATTTTGTACCGTTCTCAAGGTAACTTCGCCAGTCCACCTTACTACCGAGCAATCCAACACCCCTTGCCAACGCACCTAGCGACCGTTGGGATGGCGTTGATCCGACCACACAATCCACCTAGTGTCCTCACAATCGACTTCTCTATCACTCATACAGATTGCTGATGACATGCGAAATGGCTACCGACAACATGTGGGACTGGCTTTTTTCACACCGTTTATTTTGAGTTCTCTGGCAACTGCAGGTGACTTGAGCACTTCAGAGATGCCTCCAGCCATTGTCGGGAGTTTCACCCGTGCAATCCAACCGCTTCTGCTGAACCGTTGTGCCGCAGGAGCGTGCCATGGTGGCACACAAGGTACAGAACCGAAACTTGTGCGCGGACCAGTCCATGGACGCGTCAATCGTAAAACAACTCTCATGAATCTTGAGAGCGTGACGTCTTCCTTCATGCACAAGACAGAAGACACTATGACACTCACGGCAATTCTCAACCATCACGACACAAAGAAAAATAAATCTTCCAAAAGCAAACCGCTGCTCACAGCATATGAACAAGAGTTACTTCTCACATGGCTGAGTTCATTACCTTACAACAGACCGCCAGAACCAGCGGCTGTAAAATCGATTCCTGACCTTCAGCCACAAACAGTCACACCTGCCAATTTTACACAGCCGCAGCACCAGAGATCGTTAACCAATCAACCGAACCGACTTCGACACCTTCTTGACCAGGCAAAAAACCCACCCCAACTTCCACCCCCTCCGGTCACGCCAGGATTACAGCTTCAGAAATTAACTCCGGAAGAATTCCCTCTTCTCCAACTTCCATTTAAAGAGAAAAAGGACGCAGGAAACACCAACGAATAGCTCTTCAATAATTCAAGCTGCATGACGTAAAGCTGGTTGAGTTAAAACCGAGTGGCTTAAAGCTGAATCACTCCCAACTTTATATCCTCCAGAAACTTTTGATTTCCTTGAAGTAAATCGGGATGCCTCATCATGTCATCGAGTGAAAACCAGAAATATTCCTGAACCTCAATTGGATGAGGTACCGGGCAAAAAGGATCGAGCAGGTCAGCTGTCCACCAAGAGAGTGCCGTCCCCCAATCTGTCACACTCTTCCAGACCTCTTTCTGAGGTGCCACATCAATCGAAAGTTCTTCACGACATTCACGAACAACAGCCTCCTGCTCGCATTCTCCTTTCTCAACATGCCCGCCTGGGAAACAGACCATTCCACCTGCCCGAAGACTCTCACCCCTCCGGATTGCAAGAAACAAATTTTCTTGCCGAATGATTGCAACAACCCCATAGCCCGAGGGTTTCGTGGCCACCTCCTTCTTGGACTCCAAACACATTAGGCTTATCTCCTCATAAATAACAGATTCAGTCCCTACCCGTCTCACCATCCAGACATTCTATACCCTGCTAAACTGTATTGAGTGCCGTCAAGCGGCCCCCAATACAGAAGTCGACCTATTACTGAAAATTCGACCTACTACTTTTAAATAGGAATCTCACTCAATGGACACAGCGCCGACACCCGGACCGGCCAAACGACCAACACCACCGAACACCACTCCCAAATTGTTCGGAAAACCAATGGGTGGACCTGCTGTTGTCCTGCTCATACTCCTCGGCCTGGCATTCATCACAGTGCTTTTCCGAGAACAGGGCAACGCTGCTTTCCAAATTAGCTATGACCAATTCGTTCACGAGGTCGAAGCGAACAATGTGACAGATGTTGAGATAACTGGAAGTACCGTTCGAGGAGCATTCAAAAGTTCCCCACCGAAAGACCGCATTGAAGCACCTGAGGAAACCCGGCTGTTCACAGTCGAAGTCTCTCAATATCTCGTAGGCGACGGGCTCGACACTCTTCTTTTAGACCATAACGTACGCACCACGGTAAAACAGCCAACCGATGGAACCGGAGTGCTCCTGGGAATCTATTTCCTTATCCCGCTTTTACTCATGGGGGCATTTTATATTTCCATGCGACGAGCTCGTGACCCACTCGGCGGTTCCGGCTTCCTTGGGAATTTCACAAAGTCGCCTGCAAAACGTTTTAATACAGAAGACAAACAGACAACGTTTGCTGATGTTGCGGGTCTCGAAGGTGTCAAAGAAGACCTCAAAGAGATTGTTGAATTTCTCAAGGATCCGAAAAAATTCCAAAGACTTGGTGGACGAGTTCCAAAGGGCGTTCTTTTAATGGGCCCTCCCGGCACCGGCAAGACACTTTTAGCCAGAGCCGTTGCAGGTGAAGCTGCTGTTCCGTTCTTCTCGATTTCTGGAAGTGAATTTATTCAGATGTTCGTTGGTGTTGGTGCATCACGGGTGCGTGATCTCTTCAAAACAGCAAAAGAAGCTTCGCCAGCAATTCTCTTTATCGATGAAATTGATGCCGTCGGACGCATCCGAGGTGCCGGACTCGGTGGTGGGCATGATGAACGGGAACAAACTCTTAATCAAATCCTCAGCGAAATGGATGGCTTTAGCCCAACCGAGTCAGTCATTATTCTTGCAGCAACCAATAGGCCAGATGTTCTTGACCCAGCGCTTCTTCGCCCGGGACGCTTTGATCGCCACGTCACAGTTGATCGTCCCAATTTAAAAGCACGGGTCGCGTTGTTTGAAGTGCACACAAAAGGTGTTCCACTTGCGGACGATGTCGACATGCAAAGGCTGGCAGAAGGTACTGTTGGGCTCACTGGTGCTGACATCCGAAATCTTGTGAACGAAGCGGCCCTCTGGGCGACCCGACAGGACAAAGAAAAGGTTGATGCATCTGACTTCGACCACGCTCGTGACAAAATACTCATGGGACCCAAACGTGAAGAAGTTTTAGCCGGCCATGAGAAAAGAATGACCGCCTATCATGAAGCTGGGCATGCACTCGCGTCGTGGCTTCTGCCTGGCGTGGACAAACTTCACAAAGTGACGATCATTCCTCGCGGGCGAGCCTTGGGCGTGACGCAGCTTGTTCCTGAAGAAGACCGCTTAAACATTGGTGAGTCTGACCTGCATAATCGTCTTGCCTTTATTCTGGCAGGTCGCTCGGCAGAAAAACTCGTTTTTGGAGAATACTCGGCGGGGGCTGAAAATGACTTAATGCAGGCAACACGCCTTGCCCGCAAAATGGTTTCGAACTGGGGCATGAGCGAGCGGATCGGTCCACTTGCCTGCCAGACATCCAACGAACACCCCTTTCTCGGCCGTGACGTATACGAACAGCGAGATTTCAGCGAACACACTGCCCAGGTCGTCGATGAAGAAGTGGGCCGTATCCTCTCTGCCGCTGCAGAGCGAGCCGACGTATTGCTCGAAGAGAACCGTCAAAAACTCGACACGCTCTCAGAGGAACTTATTGCTCGAGAAATGCTTGACGACAGTGAAGTTGAATCTGTGATCGGTCCGGCTACACCAAGAAGATCAACGCTACAATCCGATGCAACTTGATGCATGCATCACCCAGATTCACTCTCTAGAAATATACAGATACTCTACAAAACGTGGTTTGTAGAGTAATATCAAAACCGCAGGCACGAGACGTCATAAAGACCGTCAGAACAAAACAAGAAGGAATCAGCCAATGCTTTCGCACGCCGTATATTTCACTCTAAAGGACAAAGATTCTATTGATTCACTCATCGATTCCTGTCGAACGCATTTAACAGACCATCCGGGAGCTATCTCATTCGCTGTAGGTCGGTGTGCGGGCGAATATGATCGACAGGTAAACGACAGGGCATTTGATGTTGCCCTGGAAATAATATTTGAATCGCATGCTGCCCATGACACGTATCAAACCTCGGAACGCCATCTAGAATTTATTGGTGACAACGCCGAAAAGTGGGCCCAGGTACGAGTTTTTGATGTGACTCTGGACACTCTTACAAAAGCATAAGAACTCGCGGGTGAATCAAACAACGTGCGCCCGAGACAACGCTATTTGACCACCAAAGCAAACATCGACATCACCGTCTGGCCGTCGAGGCCGATCCTGATATTTCCCTCGATACATCCAACCATGGTCTTCCTTGACAAACTGCACGGGCAGGGGTGACGGATCAATGTCGCAGCGCACAATAGCCGGCGGCGCATCGGCTTGTGAATGTTCAAGGTGAGGAAAATTAACGTTGAAGAACTCACCATCTTTCAGCGGGCCAAAATCATCAATTGCAGCAAAAACGGCTTCTGCCCAACTTGCAGCAACGTCCCAATCGATTGGCTGACCTCGCCGATGATACTGCGAGAGGGCCATGGCTGGCCACCCGTGAAGGGCAGCCTCGCGGGCAGCGGCAACAGTTCCTGAGTGGTGAATATCGACACCGAGATTTCCTCCAGCATTAATGCCGGAAAGAACCCAATCCGGCTGGCCCAGATCAAGAGTCGCAAAAGCCATCCTCACACAATCTGCAGGGGTCCCATTCACTCGGTAGCGGTTTTCTTCAACCTGCTCAATCACCAGTGGTCGATCAACGGTAACACGGTGACCACACCCTGAATGAGGCTCGGCTGGTGCGACCGTAATGACGTTGGAACGCCACCGGGAAGCAGCCCTTTCGAGAGCACGGATTCCATCGGCACCAAACCCATCGTCGTTAGTGAGAAGCAACATCCCGCGAAACCTCAGGTCCCTTGAAGAAGGTTTTGAATAATCGTCCACATCCCATCGGCAGCGGTCGCAGCCGCTCGGCACACATCCTCACCATCCACTGGCGTTCGTTCACTCAAATTCAATGAATCCGCAAGATTCGTCACAACCGACGCTGCCACAACTTTCATCCCGAAACTTCTTGCAACAACAACCTCTGGAACTGTTGACATACCAACGACATCGGCACCGAGTATCTTCAGCATTCGATACTCTGCTCGTGTTTCATAACTCGGACCAAGACAGTAGGCGTACACACCACTCCGGCAAAGATAGCCAGCAGACTGTGCAACTCGCACCGATTGGCTTGACAAGCACTTGTCATACAACTGGATTTCATGTGTCCTGAAATGCTTCGCAGGCAAAATATTACGAACAAAATCAATGTGGTCTTGAAGAATAACAATCTCCCCGACAGTGAGGTCGGAAGCAAGCCCTCCAGATGCATTTGTCAGTAGAACTCTTTCAACTCCAAGTGCAGCGAAAAGTTCCATACCTCGAAGCAGCATTGCAGCTGGCTGTCCCTCATACGCATGAACCCTTCCCTGCAACATAACGATAGTACGATTCTCAACAGAACCCCAGACAAGTCGGCCGGCATGACCTGTTGCGGTTACTGATGGCAGCCAACCAAGTTCAGAAAAGCCGACTGATTGTTTCTCTTCAAGACGATCAACCAGGCCACCCATGCCTGTACCAAGCACAACCCCAAGACATGGCTTTGGCCTTCCCCGACCAGAACTCATTTCTTTTTCTTTGAAACTATCTTCAAGAACCCTACGTGCCATGTCTCTGGCGGCCAACGAAGGAACCGGCCGCTGCGCACCGGCCCGCTGCTCTTCAATCTGCATCTGTTCAACAATTCTTGCCATAGCTCTTTCTCAGCCCACTTCACTCCGACGTTACCACAAAACTGCCTGCCATACTGCTACCCTTTGCGACCTTTTCACGAAACACGTATCCTCGCGGCACGTAAGGTCTACTGAATCCTCCTGAGAGGAACGCTAGCCTACAGAACATTTCGACATTCCCAGCAGATAAAGGACTCTCCATGCCAACGCGTGCTGAACAGTTCGCCGGTCTTTCCGTCGCCATCGTGACACCTTTGCGTGACGGAAAAGTCGATGTTGAAAAACTGCATGAACAAATTGCGTTCCAAGTTGAGGCAGGAACCACTGCCATCTGCCCAGTTGGAACCACCGGAGAATCACCAACGCTCTCCCACAAAGAACATGAACAGGTCATAAGCGAAAGCATCCGAGCTGCCCAAGGAAAAACCTTGGTGATGCCAGGCACTGGAAGCAACTCTACAGCTGAAGCCATTCGGCTCACACAATATGCAGAGAAAGCAGGTGCAGATGCAGCGCTCGTAGTTGGGCCATACTATAATCGGCCCACTCAGCAAGGCTTGTACGAGCATTTCAAAGCCATTGCCGAGGCCGTTTCTATTCCTATTTGTGTTTACAACATACCTGCCCGTACAGGCCGCAACATTGAACCAGAAACAATACTGCGACTTGCTGAACTTCAGGGTATTGCGATGGTCAAGGAAGCGACCGGCTTCATGGATCAGGCCTCACAGATACTTGCAGGCACAGACCTCACCGTGCTTTCTGGTGATGACAGCATGACACTCCCATTACTATCGGTGGGGGGACGAGGTGTTGTTTCAGTTGTTGGGAACATCATCCCAAAAGACATGAAAGAACTCCTCGACGCATTTGACCGTGGAGATCTCAACGAAGCACAAAAACTCCACCGTAAACTCTTTGTCCTTGGACGTGACCTGCTCGGTTTGGCAAGTAACCCAATACCGATAAAAGCTGCAATGAAAATGCTCGGACGCGACACGGGTGAAGTGCGCCTTCCTCTTGTCCCACTCGAAGCAGGCCCAACAGCTCAGCTCCACAAAGTCCTCACTGACTACGGTCTTCCTGTGGACTGTTAATCACTTCGTCACACCCTTCAAAGCAGATCATGACGGGCACGAAAAACTGCTTGTGAAGACGATTTCTGAACACTTTTCCGGCAAGCTTCTTTGGATTCTGGATAGCAGCCTGCCGATAACAGGACGAAACTCAACTGAAACTGTTCCAGCTGAACAAAAGCAGATAGAGCTGCGTAGAACCCATTAGTTTTGTCGTACCAAACACGGAGGTTAGTACCATGGACCCTCATTTCAACGAATATCTCGCTGCTATTGCAGGCATGAACGAGTGCTATGGCGAACGTTCCAGCGCTATTACTACGGAATCCAACACAAATTCATGCACCACGAATGAGACTGCAGATTGTGGCTAAGCCTATTTGAGAAAAACCGACTACGATACAGGTTTTGTGTCCGAGCACCTAAAGCAGAGAGCCACACTTTTATCTGTAAACAGTGTTGTCACCGCAGTGCTATGGGGTGAGGCCTGACACGCCTGATGTTCTTTAGACGCCATTCAATCACGACCTCAAGATTGACTGACTAGGCAGGCGTCACGGACTCATCCACCTCACGAACAGCAGCTCCCTTATTATCAAAAGCGACAACGCGTATTTCATGCTGATCAGCGATTCCTGCTGCTTCTGCAGCTGAAACAAGTGAGTCTGCATCGACAGCCGACTCACATACTGCAACAACAGCTGGCCCCCAGCTACTCTGGGCGAAGCCTTGCACACCCTGAAGATCAAGCCATTCAAAAAGCTGGGCTGTTGCTCCAGCATACGGAAGGCGTGACGAAGCACGCTCAAAAGGTTTCCCAGCAAGCTTCCCATATGCGGTGAGCGCTGAAGCAAAATCGATAAATCGTGCCGAGAGAACTGCTGGCAGAATTTCCATGACCGCGAGCCTCGTAAGTTCCGCGGTAAGTTCAAACGGGACTAGCTTGAGTCCTGCAAAAGCAGTTCGTTCTGCATCACCGTGAAGACCCTCGGCTTCCCGCCGCACAAATAATACAACTCTCCACGATTCTGGCATGGGAATTTGTGAAACAAGTGGGGCAGTCACTTCTCCCTGAAGTTTTCCTGATTCCAGAACAATTCCACCTGCACCAAACCCGTACACACCAACACTTGACCGTAATCCTCTTCCGGCGGCTTGAGCGAGCGCAGCGGCATCTTCAGCCGACATTTCCTGCTGCGATTCCCCCGCGCCATCTACATAGAGTCGTTGCATGCCAGCGGCAACGGCGAGCGCTAGCTGAGTGCCGGTACCGAGGCCAATATGTTGGCGAGGGATATCAAGCACTTCGATCAAGCACGCTGAGTGCTCATCAAGGCCCCACGCAGTAGCACACTGTCTTGCAACACCGATTGCCCGCTCACCAACGTGGCTCACGGCAGAAAACGTTTCTGCTCTCTTCATCCGCACTCTGATTCCACAACCGGAAACCATGGCCCCCAGCCCACCAAAGGAACGGCCGTAGGGTTGCCCGAACGCCAACATGCCAAAGTGCAATCGACCTGGCGTTACAACCTCAACCTCGCTGCCTGAAGCAGGTGGTGGAGGATCAGAAGGCTTTGTTTGACGAATCATGTTTCCAAATAGAATCTTCCACGCCAACTCGAGCAAGCAGGGACTCCTTTTTCCTGAAAAGTCTCACCCTTGTGAGCATTTCAAGGAGTTTCCCAATGCTTTCATAAACCTGATGAATTCTTGTGATAACTGAATTCATGAGCATTATCGATACAAGATTACAGTCAAGGCAAATAACGACAACCACAGACAAAAAATTGGAGGCATGCCTTTTATGCTGCTGCGTACTCACCTGGCTATTCACTTCAATGCAATTGTTCGTGCTAATGGCCGCAGAATCTGTTCCACAACGCTGTTTTCAATAACGTCCTGAGCTAATTGAGCAAGCCGCTCAACCGTATGAACATAGGTCTCGCCACCCTCGAGGCTTCCATACTGCCGTGCCGTGACATACACACTGAGTTGCTCCTCCGCAAACTCGCCCGTCCGAACCTGAAAGGCATTTGTACGCGTCTCTGTGCTGACTCGTATCTGCGTGCGGCATTCTTCATCAACCGCAATGGTGAGCGATGGCTCGTAGTTAATGAGTCTGCTTCCTGGGATCTCACCAACACCTTCAAGTGAAGGACCAAGGCCAAGAGCTTCTGCCAAAAGCGCATTATGATTGCCACGAAAAGCAAAGTCGAACCCAAACAGGACATCTATTGCTTCGCAATCAAGCGGACTCATCGATAAAAGCGCCGGAGCCAGATCAAGTAAAAACCGATGTTGATCGAGGGCATCCTCGATTGACGCTGGGTTTACATGCCCGGAGCAGAAACGACGAGGCTCAACAGCAACCCAACGATACCGTCCCTGATCCTTGTCTTCTTCGAGCACGAAGTCTCGCTTATCACGAGCGTGAAACTTCTTCATTGTCGGAAATTTCTTCCGAACACATTCAAAGAAGTGCAGCACTGTTTCGCGATGCCCCGGCAGCTCCATCTCCGTGGCCAGATTGACATTCATGTACATGTCGTCGGCCATCGAACCATAGAGAGTCATCAGCAGGTTCTCCTAAAAAGTCACAATCCGCGTGCATAAAAACCCGATCACGCTGTGCCACCCGAGTATACGTACCTCGACATTACGGTGTCAAAAACTGCTCTGTCATGCCCGCCATACCACAAGTCATCCGGCTACTAGTCATCAGATTGTGACCCGGCAATAAGCGCAATAAACTCTTTGTTACTTTTGAACTTTGCTAATTGCTTGGTTAATTGCTCCATAGCATCGACATGGTGCATCGAAGAAAGTGTTCGACGCAGCATGTTTACCGAGTGCAGTGTATCTGGGTCCAGCAACTTTTCCTCGCGACGAGTACCCGACTGAGAAATATCAATTGCTGGCCAAACCCGTCTATCTGAAAGCTTTCTGTCAAGCACCAACTCCATGTTACCAGTGCCTTTAAATTCCTGGAAAATTAATTCATCCATTCGGCTCCCCGTATCAATCAGTGCCGTAGCAACAATTGTCAAAGAGCCACCCTCTTCAAAAACACGGGCAGTTGCGAAAAGCTTTTTTGGAATATCAAGAGCTTTGATATCAACACCGCCCGACATTGTGCGGCCGGTGTTACCAACCCATTTATTAAAGGCTCGGGCCATTCGTGTAATCGAGTCCATCAGAAGAAACACGTCCTTGCCTGCTTCTGCCATCCGCTTACAGCGTTCAATAACAAGCTGTGAAAGACGGACATGGCTTTCAACATCACAGTCGAGACTACTGGCAACAACTTCACCTTCAACAGACCGACGCATATCTGTTACTTCCTCAGGTCTTTCATCTACAAGTAACATAACTAGTGAAAGATCTGGGTGGTTCTGTGAAATAGCCTGAGACACTTGCTGCAACAGAACAGTTTTTCCTGTTCGTGGAGGTGCAACTATTAATGCCCGCTGACCTTTACCGAGCGGGGTAAGCATATCCATGATTCGCGTGGTCAACGGCTGTTGGCCTGTTTCAAGTCGCAACCATGACTCTGGATTGATGGGTGTGAGTTGATCAAACGTTTTGATGTCCGCATATTTCTCTGGGGACATTCCCTCAATTTCTTCGATTTCTCGCACACGTGGCCCCTGCTGCCGACGTCCCTGCTGAACCTTCGCTTTTACTGTGACGCCTTCGCGCAGCCGAAAACGATCGATCATTGTGGCCGGAACAAAAGGGTCTGTTCGCTCGCGTGAATAATTGTTGTCAGGACTCCGCAGAAATCCATAGCCATTGGGATGAAGCTCGAGCACTCCTTCACCCGGTTCAAGTGGAACCGGCTCACCATTCTCCGAAACCTCTGGTTCCGGCTCAGGTGGCCTCATGCCTTCACCTTCCATATCCACGGCACCTGCTCCAGCAGCTACTGGCCCACCACCGCCACCCCGGCGATACCTGCGGCGACGGCCACCGTGTCCACCCTGTTGTGGGCCACCACCCTGACCACCTCCGCCATAGCCTGAACGACCACCTGATCGAGAACGTCTACGCTTTGCCATATCTTCTTTTCTTCTCCGGAAATCACATTCCTGGCCATTTCGGCCGAAAACGGGGTGTATTATTTTTAAACGTACCCAATGAAGGGCTTCTTTCTCTACGAGAGCAACAGCCTCGCCCTGAAACCACCTATCACCTCAAGCTGCCAATTCACCTGCCTGAATAACTCCAGAAAAACCTGTCGGGCAGGAAACACTGTTATGTGATGAATCGAGAAGCTTGTTGTGCGATGGAAAACGTTTCTTCTCCGCCCCGTACCAATAGGGCGATATTGAGAGGGAAACAACTATCCCTGAACAAAAAAACCATGAGGCCGAACGCACCGAGATGGGTAAATCAACAATTTGCTGACTAATGGCGGAACAGTGTTTTCTTCTCGCGAAGACGCACTTTCCAACCCACCCAGTTGCATCCGCCACATATGACGGATTCGACCGAGGCTTTGTGTATCTCATTCAGATTCCTGAAACAAAAGTCTTGTTCACGTATCGGAATGATATCCCTAGGCAAGCTACGCCTTAGGAAGCCCCGCTCGCACTGTCGCAATACATAGCATCGCGACACCCCTAGAGTATCTACGGGGGAGCAGGGCCCGTCAAGTAGCTCCATCAACAGCCGGGAACTCGGGAATTGGGCTGTCTAGGTCAGCGAGCGAGGCCTTTTATGCCGTTCTCAAGGCCCTCCGGACTTTTCAGAAAATCTTCTCTGATTTCTCTGACCGGTTTTGACCGATACAACCCTCAAGGGTCGCCAGAGGTGGCCAAAGAACGTTTCTGCAGAGGTCCAAACGATGTTCGGAATGAGCCAGCAAATTACGTCGAAAATAGCTTTGAATTCCCATGGATTCAGCATATTGAAACGCCCTTCTCCCAGCCTGAGAGCTCTTGTTTTATGCTTTTTTTGCTGTGTGGCGGTCTGTGCGACTCCCGCCCAAGGTCAAGAACTAAAGCCTCTTACTCTTCATCAATCCATTTCGGCCGCAAAAACTGCCGCAGCTCTACAGCAGCGGCCCGTATGCGCGATTTTTACCGCTGAATGGAGTCCAGCCTCGACTCAGTTACGCAAACATGTGCTCACTGACCCTGATGCTATGTCTTTATTGTCCACATGTTTTGAGTGCGTCTTAATTGACGTGGATTCAAATCCTGATGTCACCAACGAATTTGGTATCCAGCACGTTCCGAGTGGTTGCATTCTTAATGCTCACGGCGAAGTTCTCTCACGATTCGAATGCCCAAGTTCTACCGCACTCTTTATCGCAGCAGTTGCTCGACAGCTCCCGCATACAACAACCGAATTGAAAACTCCTTTTCAGTCGCCAGGCCTCGAGCGTGCCGTTGCAGTACGATCCGAAAAGCCTGGTATTTCTGCTGACTTTTCTACTGCCGGTACTCTTCTTGCTGATGGCGCAGCCATCGGACCGACCACCGTATCGAAATCTGAAACTGATATCGCTGCCAAAGTTCGTGGACTGTCAAGTTTTGCAATGACTGAACCTCCTCTACCAAAGAAAGTCAGTGAACCGATTCCACCACAGCTCGTAGCGCAGGAAAAAATCTCAGTGACAGATTTTCCCACGGCTGTAGCTGCTGCTGCCACCCAACCAACAACAGGTAACCTAGCAATAGGTAACCCCGCACCACAGCCTCCAACGTTTGAAGAAAATTCGGCCAATGTAGTTCCTGCCACGGCCCCTTGGCAGGTCGCTCCAAAAGTTCCTGCAGCTGCAGTCGCTGCTACAACCGCAATACCAACTACAAACACTTCTGGAGCATCACCGTGGCAGCCAGAAGTTGGCTACCTGCATCCTGAAACGGGCACACCGGCAGATACTGACTATCTCGCTTCTTCCGGCAACACCGCACCACGGGCTATCCCGATTGAAAAAAATGCTGGCTTCTCTCCAGAGTTCATCGAACCTGAGACGCCACGTAGTGAACCGAATATGCCGGCCCAATCACCTTGGCTCCCACCTGTGGCTGGTGCTACGGTCGCCTCAGCAACTCAGTCCCCTGCCAGCAACAGCGTGGGTATTGCTCCAGATCAATCAATTCCATCCCAGCAGGCCGTTGCTGCCTCTGCAACCACTGCCTCGCCGTCTCCTGACGAACCGTCGCAAAAGACAATCAATCCATTTATCGCTGCAATCCAGAAGCCATTCAGTGCTTTTTCATCGGATGAACCAGAGCCTGAAGCAACCAAACAGATTACAAGAAAGCCTGTTCAGGCAGCGTATGCGAGTCAGAAAATAGCCGAAAAGACATCCGAGAAGATCGAGCCCCAGCAGACAATGCCACTCGGACTCGAAGGCTACTGCCCGGTTGCCTTGTTAGAGTCTGGCAATTGGGTTGAGGGCCAGGGAAGATGGGGTGCACGTCATCGCGGCCGCACATATCTATTCAGTGGTCTTGAGCAGCAGCAGACATTTCTCGCTGATCCAGATCGGTATGCCCCTGCACTTTCTGGTGACGATCCAGTTGCTGCTTTTGATGCCAGAACAACGATTGCCGGGCAACGTCGATATGGAGTGACATATCAACAACGGATCTATCTCTTTGAAAGCCCGGAGACACGCGCAAAATTTGCGACGAACCCACAACGGTATACGAGTCGTGTCGTTCTTGCTGAACAGCCAAAACAAAGCAGTGGCACGATCCTTCGGTAGAGCTATCGTACCGTGAGACCATACGTATGCGTCTCACGCAGACCTAGCTTGGGCGGGCCCAGCCACGGCAACGACTGACAGCATCCCGCCAATGATCAAGTTGCTGGTGTCGTTGTTGTGCATCAGTCTGAGGGTGAAATGTTTTCTCTATCCCTCGCGCATCGGCAATTGAAGCGGTGCTCTGATAAAATCCAGTAGCTAACCCTGCGAGCAACCCTGCTCCGAGCGCTGTTGTCTCGAGAACAGCAGGACGATCAATTGGGACACCAAGGACGTCGGCCTGAGTCTGCATCAAGAGATCATTGACGCAGGCACCGCCATCGACACGTAATCGTGGCAATCGATGACCACTTGATGCCTCCAGGCATCCCAGAACCTCAGCAACCGATAGGGCAATTGCGTTGAGTGCAGCGCGGGCGATATGCGATCTTTCAGTTGACCGCGTAAGACCGACGATCAGACCACGGGCAAAAGGGTCCCAATGAGGAGTACCAAGCCCGGCAAGAGCTGGCACAATTACGACCCCGCCAGAGTCTGGAACACTTCTGGCGAGCGGCTCAATGTCACTAGACCTTTCAATAATCCCAAGACCATCGCGTAACCATCCGACAAGTGCCCCTGCTACAAAGACAGAACCCTCGAGACAATACGACTGCGGAGCAGGATCAGACTCACGCGTGCACGCCGGCGTCGCCAGCAAACCCTCGGCGTGAAGCACAGGTGTGGCACCGGTTGACTCGAGAAGAAATGCTCCCGTCCCATAGGTTGTTTTGGCGTCACCGGCCTTATCACAACCATGAGCAAATGCTGATGACTGCTGGTCACCAGCGCATCCAGCAATGGGAATTGGTGCTCCCAGCCAGCCTTCATCTATTTCCCCGAATATTCCCGATGAGGGCCGAACCTTCGGCAACATGGCTCGTGGGACGTTGAATATTTTTAATAGTTCATCTGACCAGTCACCAGTAATAATGTCAAAAAGCAGCGTGCGACTTGCATTGGTCACATCAGTCGCATGCACACGGCCGCCAGTAAGCCTCCATATAAGAAAACTATCAACTGTCCCAAAGAGCACCTCACCAGCTTCACATCGTTCCCTCAAGCCCGCATGCGTTTCAAATAGATGCATGATCTTGGTGGCTGAAAAGTATGGATCAAGAAGCAGGCCGGTACGTTGCCGAACCTCGTCCTCCAGCCCATCCTTTTTTAGTCGCTCGCATATCGGTGCAGAAACCCGACTCTGCCACACAATTGCTGGCGCTACGGGCTTCCCGGTCGCCCGATCCCACAGGACTGTTGTTTCTCGTTGATTTGTTATGCCAATGGCAGCAACTTCATCAGCGCGTACACCTGCTTCTGACAGGCATCGACTCGCGCAGCCAAGCTGAGTCTTCCAGAGATCTTCTGGGTCATGCTCTACGATAGCTTGATCGACACCTCCACCATCGGCTTCAGTTTCCATCGTGCGAACATGCTGCGGAAACGATTCCTGCTGCGTGGCAAGCGGCTGTCCGGTGCTGTCAAAGAGTATGGCTCGACTTGACGTCGTTCCCTGGTCAAGGGCCAAAACACATCGCTTCTTTGACGTTGTCATAGTGCTATTCCCCATAATCTGTTGAGAGACAATCTGTCGCAAGCTCCAGTGACACCACACATCACAAGCAACTTACTGTGTGACAATCTTTTTTCCATATAAATCTTGCAAATACTCTACCTCTGACAACACCGCAGACTCTCGATCGGTAGGCTGGAGACAACCCATTACAATAAGAATTTCGACAAGGTCGTGCAGAGTTGCCAACGAAAGCCGGGGGTGAAAAATCAACATGAGACGCCGTTCAATGAGGTCGTCGAGAGACAATGCCCACTCTTTTTCGATTGCGAATACTGCGGCTGCCGTCGGCAACCCACTGTCTCCGATAAGTGGCGGGAGCATTGCTGCTTGCGAACATTGCATCATATTTTCAAAAACATCAGGTGCACGCCGTCCATAGAGACGGACAGTCGACTGGGAGACAGCATCTATGGACTCCTCCGGAATCCCTGACTGCGAGGCTATCTTTCTGGTTTCACTGTGGCACGCTTCGCGATCCTCTTCACGCAAATACCCAGGGAGCACTCGCTGAGTTTTTTTTTCGACAATGGGAAATCCGAGTTCAGTAAAAACTTTTTTGACCGACTCCTCAGCCAGACTCCGACACGTTGTGAGCTTGCCACCAACGACCGACCAAGTCGGTATTGTCGTGTGTTCGTCACGAAGGAGCAGATGTCGCCGGGTAACTGATCCAGGCGTCCCTGCTGCACGACCAGTCACACGAGGTCCGGGAAGCGGACGGACACCACAGTAGTGCTGAACAATATTTTTTTCAGAAAGCTGACACTGCGGCACAATCCTTGAAACAGCCTTGATTAGATAGTCCACCTCAGACTGATCCGTTCGCGCGAGGCCCGGATCACCTTGTACCGGAATATCTGTCGTACCAACGAGCACCTGTTCTTCGGCAAATGGTAGAAGAAAAATTGGTCTGCCGTCTGGAGCCTCCGCATAAATGCCGTCTTCACCAAGAGCGTCTCTAAGCGATACGTCCTCAAGGATGATATGGCTTCCTTTTGTTCCCCGAATAAGTCCCTCCTCAATATCATGACCATAATCAACAGATGAGGCACTGCGACACAAACCTGACAACGTCTGGTCGACCCAGGCCCCCGTTGCGTTGATAATCACATCCGGACGCACAGAAAGTGACTCAGCACTTTTTTGTAACCCTGACCGTTTTGCAGCTTTCGAAATACATACAAACTGCCCGTCGCCATCAAGAGTCCAGTCGTGATGGGTGACCATCTGAAAACGCTGACCATGACGAGCAGCGTGAGCTTCGGCATCCACAAGCAGTTCAACCGTAAGCCGTTCAGGAAAAATACACTGGGCGTCGAAATACGTTGCCATCCACGGAAATTGCTGCCTATCCACTTGTGGCAATCCAGGCGAGCCCGCACGTTTCATGGCGTGGGCTGGCCAAGAATCATCTCGTGAGAACATGTCATAAAGCGTCAGACCGATACCGACTGCCCAACTCCCACGCCCCCGGTTTGTCGTAACCCATTGTGCCAACGCCTCGCAACCCACGATTCGTGCTGCCGCTGCCAGCATGCCACCCAGCCGCCGACGCAGGGGAACGACAAAACGCAAAGGCTTCACCAGATGCGGGGCCATTTTGACGAGTTTATTTCTCTCAGCCAGGCTCTCACGGACAAGATCGAATTCACCGTACTCGAGATACCGCAAACCTCCATGAATTAGCCTTGTTGACCACGCTGTTGTTCCAGCAGCAACATCACGTGTATCAGCAAGAATCACATCAGCTCTATTTAGCACAAACTGACGAGCCAGTGCCGCACCATTGATGCCGGCTCCGAGCACAACAACTGTTAGCCCCGACACTTGTATTTCTTTTTGTGAAGAACGTTCCATTAGGTGTACGATTGTGCCAGAAACTGACAAATCGCTACGAGATTTTTCTGGACCTGCTGATGACACGACCAGTCACAGATACATTCCGCACTATTCAACTCAGCATTGCCATCTGCATAGGCCTCGTGATGAGCGGCGGAGCAACGCCTGCATGGTCACAACCAGCTTTTCTCAACCGGCCTATTCAAGCAACTTTTCAGCGAATACCCCTCGCACGACTCGTTTCACAACTCAGCACTCTCAGCGATGGGGTGATCATCCTTGACCACCAGATCGACCCAACCCAGTACATCACGCTCGACTGCAAGGGAGAGAGCCTTCATACGATCTTATGGCGGCTTGCAGATGCAACAGAAACGGAGATTGCTATCCTTGAATCAAGCGTCTGGATCACACCCTACAGCAAGGCCAGCCAACTTGAGCAGGCAGATCGCAAGCGGCAGCGGGCTCTTCGACAATTACCTGTGATGACACAAAAGGAACTTGGAACAAAGCGGCCGCTACAGTGGCTGGCCGGACAACAACCAGCCACGCTCATCATGGATCTGCTTGCACAACCAGCTATGCCGGGGCCGACGATCACAACTGACGGCCTTCCTCAAGAGATACCACACGACCATCTTGCAGCACAAACTTTTCCGCCGCTGACACTTCCCGAACAGCTTGACCTCATTGCCATGCAGTACGACAGGCAACTTCTGTGGAGCCAAAGCACTGAGTCACCACCGACACTCGTGGTGACATCTGCAACGCTCCCGCCTTCTTCAGGAATAAAAAAGAGAGAGACAAAACAAAAGCCTGCCCTCACACGCCCTCCCGAAACCGAAGGACGCAACCGAGAACGATATACACTTCGTGTTGCAGCTCCGTTCGAGGAACTCCTTCGAGCCATATCGCAGCGACTCAACCTCAAACCCTCAATTGATACAGACGCATTCAAAGCCCACAGCATCAACGCTCAGGAAATCATTCGACTCGAAATCAAAGATGCCAACCGTGATCAATTACTTGACGCAATCGTCAAGCCACTTGGACTCACGTGGTCTATTGACGACAAGACTCTTCACGTTACAGCTGATGATTAACTTTTTTTAGCTATGCTTTAATGAGCGCGCCAACCTGCTGCTCGATACCTTCTCGAATTTTCCCGGCAAACATTGACGCCATTGCTGGCAGTTCGATTTGAATCACAAGCTCTGTCGGCAACACCTCAACAGCACTTTTGAACTGCATGCCCATAGCAGAGAACTGCACAGACAACTGATCTTCCGCATCCCAGTTTGCATGAATCGGACCAACCTGAGGCTCATACTGAGCCCGAGCTCTCGCGATTGCAGCATCGATTTTCTGATGTGCCCCATCAACTCCAAGGCTGTGTGGCAATCTCACTTCTAATGGTTTCAAAGATTTCCTCCTTCAACACGTATTCCGAATAATTCTGTCCTGCTCACGCTTTACGAAACCAGACCGACACTGTGAGGCGACCATCCGGACCAGCCCAATGTCAACTCGACCGTTTCGACCGCCCACACAAACAGCTGAACGTACTGCGACAGCCATGGGCTCACAGCCGGCAACAACCGGAACGTCCTGCAGAGACAGGCGGCCGGCCAGAACGATTCGAACGCCCAGATCACGGGCTTGCGACACCCACTGCGCAATCGTCTCAACAGCCACAAGATCCAGCAGGCTTCCGCTTTTGAGCTTATCAAATGTATCGACAAGGACAGTTTCCCACCCATGACGAGCAGCCGCCTCGAGAACCGTATCTACAGCTGGACTACTCGCAGCCAGCCGATCCGCGTAGGCAACTGGAATTGCCTGCATGCACTCTGGCAATTGTCTGGCAACATTTTGAAAAACATGTTCCCACGGAGTGCCTACGCACAGCGATAGACCAAACTTTATAGCATCTGGCAAACGTTCGAGAGAGTGTAGTGACCGGGCTAGGGCCTGCCCTGCCACAGACATGCCCTTATCATTTTCAATCAGTTCACCTCCGGCGACAGTCCATAGAACCTGCTCGGGCACAACGGCAGCACAGGCAGCGAGCGTCTCGGGCGCAGCCATTCCTAACGACCCATGCGACGGCTCTTTGACATCAATTATTTCTGCTCCACCGTCGAGGGCGGTCGCTACTTCATCAGCACAACGAACACTTACAAGCAACAATGTCTTGCTCATCCGCAACAGCCCTCTACCGCGTTATTGGAAGCACACCGATCAACAACTGGCTGTCGCTTTGCAACTGCAAGACGCCCATTGATTCGACGAAGTGTCTCCACGACGAGTGGCTCAGACCAGCGACCGTCGATAATAAGATAGCCATCCTCCCAGCCTGCCCAAGGTCCGCGACGCACACTGGCAACGTCACCAAACCGTTCAGCGATGCGAACAACCAGGGTCCCAACGCGAAAATCTGCATCCTCCGCAACAACCGGTTCTCCTAAGCGATCGAGCGGCTGGCTTCCAAGGAAAAAACATTCAACAGCGTCCAAAGGAATTTTTTCGAGTGACGCGGGCCCCATTCGAACCATGACGAAAGAGCCCTCCAGAAAAACTCTTTCTTTTCTGGCCATGAATGCGACAACACCAAGTGTGCCGCTAAAAGTTCCAATAACTGCTGCGCAAAGCAACACCACCAATGAAATTCCACCTGAAAATCGGACGGCAATTCCACAGAGAACGAGTGATACGACAACGAGAAACGCCGCAAGGCCAGCTAGCAGACTAGCCAACCGCAGGTTCGACGTAAGCCAGGTTTGTTTCTGTGTTTCCGAGTATGTCATTGGAGAAATTGTATAGACAGCGAAGATAAGCAACGCCCATCTTTAGGAACAGAAAGTTTTGCTAGATTATCCTACGATTCACAGCGGGCGGCCAGGCCCGCCCTTGTTATTTAGAGAACAGCATGCAAGAGACAGCTCCGTCAACCAACACCGTGCGGCACAGTTCCCGCGTCACCCTTATCGGGATTTCAGTCCTGGCCGCACTGTATCTGGCATCAGCTTTCCTCGGCATGCCTCAGCAAGGCCGAGATCTGCTTGTCGCCGCAAACGCCGCTCATGACAACCATGTCGCATCGACTGAAGAACATTCTCACATGGATGATGGGAGTCATGCAAATGAGTCTGAGTCGCATGCAGAGGAACACGCCTTAGGCCATCGAGAACGAACACACCCCGGAGCACCACCAACAGCATGGGCGGTTACTCCGTTTGTCTTATTGTTGGGTGCCATTGCCGTACTTCCACTGATTCCTTCACTGGCGCACTGGTGGGAAAAAAACTCAAGCAAACTCCTTGTTGCCGGCGTCCTGGGCCTCGCCACACTGGCCTACTATTTATTGCTTCACGGATCTGCTGTTGAACAGCATTTCCCTGCGCATGCTGTAGTGGCGGCACCAGCACATGGACTTTCGTGGGCCATCACAAGAACTGTTCTTGGAAATGCACTCTTTGCAGAATACGTGCCGTTTATCACACTGCTCTTTGCGTTGTACGCAATCACTGGTGGCGTGCGAATCGAAGGCGACATGCAGGCAACGCCAACGGTGAACACGATTCTGTTGGCGACAGGGTCTTTGATGGCGAGTTTTATTGGCACAACCGGTGCTGCAATGCTTCTCGTGCGACCGCTTCTCGAAACAAACCATGAACGCAAGTACGTTGTGCATACGCTCGTCTTCTTCATTTTTCTTGTGTGCAACTGTGGCGGCTGCCTCCTACCAATAGGCGACCCGCCCCTTTTCCTCGGTTACCTTCAAGGCGTACCATTTCTTTGGACCTTTACGCTGTGGCAAGAATGGCTGGTCGTGAACGTCACCCTCCTTGCCATCTACTGGATATGGGATTGTTTTTTTGCATATCCGTCAGAACGGCTTGTTGACCGCATCTATGACAAAGCAACCGTCCGACCACTACGTATCACAGGGCTTTTGCTGAATCTGCCCCTTATGGCAGGGGTTATTTTTGCGGTGGCGCTACTCGATCCATCCAAGGCGATACCGGGCACTACGTGGCATCCATGGATTTTCTTACGAGAAGTTGTCTTACTCGGCCTTGTTGGATGTTCACTGTGGTTTGGATCAACAGCAATCAGAGTGAAGAACGGCTTTAGCTACTTTGCAATCATCGAGGTCGCCGTTTTGTTTGTCGGCATCTTTATATGCATGCAACCAGCTCTTGCCATTCTCAATGAGCATGGTGCAAGCCTTGGAATCCGTTCACCAACTGCATTCTTCTGGACAACGGGTGCACTCTCCAGCGTGCTGGATAATGCCCCCACCTATCTTGTCTTTTTCAAGACAGCACAATCGCTCCCTGCCACCGGTGAACTTGTTGCCGGAGTTGAAGCAGGCCGACTCACGGGCATTAGCCTTGGAGCGGTCTTCCTTGGTGCGATGACATATATAGGAAATGGTCCAAACTTCATGGTAAAAGCCATTGCAGAGGGTGCTGGTGTAAGGATGCCGAGCTTTTTCGGGTACCTTCTCTACAGCGGATGCGTGCTGATTCCTGTTTTTGTGCTTGTCGACTATATCTTCCTTCCATAACTCATTGATGTCTGGACTCTATTTTGGCGAAGCGTTCTCAGCCGGTACCAAGTGAACACGACTTTATAACGACCGAGAGTCAGCTCGCGTCACTGGTAGAACGGCTCGACCAATACGACTCTCTTGGCTTTGACACAGAGTTTGTGTCTGAACATACATACCGCAGTCAGCTCTGCCTTATTCAGGTAGCAGCAGGTGATGTACTCGCAGTAATCGACACGCTCAAGGTTCAGGAACTGGAACCTTTCTGGCGGCTCATGACAGACCCAAAGCGAACCACAGTCGTTCATGCCGGGCGTGAAGAAATGGGATTTATTCTGCAGGCCATCGGAGAACGCCCTGCACACCTTTTTGACGTGCAAGTTGCCGCTGGGCTGGTTGATCACGACTACCCTGCCGGATACGCGTCTATTGTGCGACGTGTACTTGGGCAGCCTACAAACAAGGGTGAGACACGCACCGACTGGCGAAAACGACCACTGACTCCGGCACAGATCGAATACGCACTCGATGATGTGCGATATCTTGATGCGCTCTGGAAGACACTTGAGACACGGCTGGAGGATCGTGGCCGTACAGCGTGGATGCATGAAGAAATGCTCACCTGGATGGATGAAGTAACTGCCTCCTTTACCAGAAAGCGGTGGCGACGAGTCTCTGGGCTGAATGGTCTAAAACGACGGGAACTTGCAATCGCCCGTGAATTGTGGCACTGGCGTGACAGCCTTGCAGAGTCACGGAACATGCCACCAAAGCGGGTTTTGCGAGATGACCTCATTGTTGAACTCTGCAAGCGAAAAAACACCGACCCACAGCAAATTGCTGCAGTTCGCGGCATGCAACGGTCGGACTTGAGGCACATCCTGCCATCAATCGCGGATGCTATTGAACGTGGTCTGGCGCTGCCTGAGGACGAACTTCCCGGGGGTGAACGGCACAAAGCCCCACCGCCTCAACTCAATGTGCTCGGACAGTTTCTGGCAACTGCCGTCGGGGGGCTCTGCCGCCAACTTGAAATCGCACCATCGCTTGTTGGTACAGCGAGTGACATGCGAGAGCTTCTGGCCTACAAACTTGGTCATGGACAAGACGATGCCCCGCCCACTCTTACCACTGGCTGGCGAGCAGAAGTTGTTGGGGACCTCATCGATGACCTGCTGACAGGACGGGCATCTCTTCGAATCAGTGATCTACAATCACGAGACCCGCTCGTGATTGACCGCACTGACCGGAATAAAGCAGCAGACGAGTCCAACACCTGAGGCATTGTCCACACGAGCAATACGAACGGCTAGCCCACACAGAACTTGCCGTAGTCTTCAAGCGAAGAACAAGGGACTTGATTCCTCAACTTATTGCTGAGCATCTAATTTCGATCGAGACCACCGGCTCTTCATTACATTCCAAACGTATTTCTTGTGCCTCAAATTTTTAGAAATTGCTTGAATTCAGATGACTGATCCGCTGCCAATGGAGTTTTCAGAAATATTTGAACAATTTCTGCGAAGGCTGCCGGCTCAACCGTCATATCAGAATCTCCAACCCCCCGCTTAGAATCAAAGTTAAAAAATTTCTTACTGTCCGGCGTAGCAAGATGGAGTTGGTACTTAAGACCTCGATAATGTGCGATGTCAGAAAAGCAGGTAGAAACCCGATAGGGAGTATTGATTTCTATAACCTTTGTCCCTTGCCTACAAAAAGCAATGTTTACCAAACCAGCACCGTGAGGGCCAACAACACACTCCGCATTATAAAACAATTTGACCTGTTCACTGACTGACATTGTTTCCAAGTCGTAACGCTTAAACCCTAAAGGTTGCAGTACTTCAAAAACTGCATCGTCATTTGTAATTTCTCTCTTGCCTCTTTTACGACGAGAAATGAATACCCTAAGTTCCTTGGGTTGGGAAATACCGTGATGAGACGCAAACGAATGATAAAGGAAATCAATCGTGCGAGAATTACATAAAGAGCCAATTGTGCGAGACTTACAGGGCGGCTTAGAGTATGAGATTGCCAGCCAGTCAAACAGTACATGCGAATTCCGAGTTGCTCGAAAAATTCTGGACGCCGGAAAACCAAGAAGCCGCAGCGATTCTTGCTGAAAGCGTTTTTGAACTGGAGCATAAACACAATCAGCAGCGATGCCAGCAGAGGAATAGATCGCTAGTCTCGGCAACGCTTCCAAAACCCAATGGTAGTAGTTGTACGGCATTAAACATGTCAAAAAAACGGCTGAACTTGAGACATGTGCAGGCCGAGGTAGATAGCGAAGAAGAAGTGGGTTTGTTGGCAAATCGGAATCAAATTTTATGCATGACACATCTTCGAGCACACGGTTATCTGGAGTCATCACCAAGCCACTCGCATGGGCAACCCGGCCTTGATCAAGAACACAAACGAATTCCTTGGGATTGATTTGTTTCTCACCGACAAGTTCCTGTACATATTCTTTCTGCACTACCAGATCGGGGATCATTTCAAGCGTTTTTTCTACAAGAATGGGATCTCCACTAATCGCTCGTGCAGAAATCGACTCTTTCCCTAATGGTTCAGGCTCGATAATGCGGCATGCTTGCGAGTCACTCTCGCAAGTCATGACGTCAACCGAACCAGAAGGAACCGGCATTCCATTCAGACTACGAAAAGTATTTAAAACAAAAGGCCGTAAGTGACGATTCAATACTTGTGTAACACGACTCACTCACACACCTTCAATATATTTGTTAGCCGAATCGAATTCATTGTGTTTCTCCCGTGCAAAGACAATGAAAAACTTCAGGCATAGCCGCGGGCTTCATAAACTCGCACATCGGCATGAGAAATATCAGTAGCGTGCCGTGCACCTGCAAGCGGAGGGCAAGGGATTCGAACCCTCAACCCATTGCTGGGCATCTGATTTCGAGTCAGACCGCTGGCCAATTCGCATACCCTCCGAAGTGAACTCACCTAAAGTCTATCAGAACCTATGAACATAACCAGAAACCCTCCAATTGGTAGCTTTTTTCAATAAGCACCAAAAGTGCTCCGTGTTTCACACAGGCACTTCAACTTCGGTGCGGCTTGATCACAAGCTTTTGTTGCCTCTTGCACAACTCAACACGTATTATCTGTGGTGATTCAAAGCGACAGTAAAGATTCTTCCCACCGCTTTCTAAATAACGGCAACAGAAAACCTCCTATTTTTTTGCCGCACATAAGAAGCAGTTTTATTTGTTCTAATGTGGTTCGACATCTCTGTAGGCGAAAGGACGCTGCTCCAGCACTCCTACATATGGGATTCTTGATGTCCGAGCCACACTGCGACTAAAAAAATTAAAAATGAAAATAAACTATAAAAATTTAATAGCTGCTCTATGTATCGCAGCAACCGCACACGTATCGTCAGCGGCTCAAGACTCTGCCGCCCCGGAAAAAGCGACGAAGCAAAGACCTCCTCGTAATGGTCAACCGATTGTAACAACAGATGTAAAGGCACTGGCAGCGTCAGATAGCGAAATCCCAAACTTTGAGGAAACCAAGCCTGCACCAACATTTGTTGACTTATTTAATGGCATCGACCTCAGTGGCTGGGTCGATGTCAACACTTCACCAACGACATGGTCGGTGAATGATGAAGGCCTGCTGGTGTGTCAGGGGCAACCGATTGGTGTCATGCGATCCGAGCGCATGTATGAGAACTTTGTTCTTGTTGTCGAATGGCGTCATATGGAAGCCGGCGGAAACTCCGGGGTTTTTCTTTGGTGTGATGCCAAACCGCAGAGAAGCCGGCTGCCTATGGGGATGGAGGTGCAGATGCTGGAACTAGAGTGGCCGTTTCTTCATGCACAGAAAGATGGCACACCTCGACCGCTGGCATACGTACACGGAGAACTTTTCGGAGCCGGAGGAATGACTGCCACGCCTGCCAATCCACGCGGGACTCGAAGCCAATCTCTGGAGAACCGTTGCTTGGGCAAGGGCCAGTGGAATCGCTACGTCATCGTCGCCGTAGATGGCACCGTAAAACTTTCGGTGAATGGCAAGTTCGTCAACAGCATTCGCAACGCCAGTTTCCGCAAAGGCTACATTTGCCTCGAGTCGGAAGGGGCCGAGATCCACTTTCGGAAGATTAGTCTTATGGAACTTCCTGGTGGCTTTGCTAATCCGACCAATACCGTTCCTGTGGTGCAATAAAAACTCGCCAAGACACTACTCATCGACGACATGGTTGTGGTCATTAATAGAGACGCTAACTTAAGACTTTAACCTTCACAGCTTTCATCCCTGACTCTTCACGAGCCACATGCATCACAGGCAATCTTCTGAACAACACTTATCACGCACAACAATTGGTGCTAGTTCGTCCCTCAATCATTATGCTTTAAGTTGAAAAAAGAATCTTGCACTCTCACTTGTAATTCATAGGCTGTTCAGCATCCATGCAACTCTTTCCGTGCCTTCTCTTTGTGCTTTTTGCCTTCCACGCCTCCGTTGTTCAGGCAAAGATTCAGCCCAACATTATCTTCATTCTCACCGATGATCAGGGCTACGGCGATCTTGGCCGGCATGGGCACCCGCTCTTAAAGACCCCGCATATCGATCGCCTGTATGATGAAAGTGTTCGCCTTGATAACTTCTACGTGAGCCCATCCTGCTCCCCTACCCGCGCAGCCCTCATGACCGGCATGCACGAGTTCCGTAACGGCGTCACCCACACCCGTGCCCCACGCGAGCACCTCAGAAATGATGCCACACTCTTGCCCCAGATCTTAAAAACAGCAGGGTATACCACCGCTCACATCGGCAAGTGGCATCTTGGCTGGAATGGTGAGTATCACCCACACCGCCGTGGCTTCGATTGGACACTGCAGGGTGCAAAGCACTTTGACCCAAAGCTTACCATTTACAAAAATGATCAACGCCCGACTCACGTCCAAGGCAAAGGCTTTCGTGAAGATCTCTATTTTGATCATGCCATGTCCTTCATCAAACAAGCTGGCGACCAGCCTTTCTTTCTTTATCTAGCCACATACTCGCCGCACACGCCACTCCTGGCTCCAGAGAAATATATCGAACACTACCGTGGAAAATGCACCGACGAGGAAGCGACCTACCTCGGTATGATCGAAAACATCGATTTCAACGTCGGTCGTCTACTCAGTTTTCTCCAAGAGCAAAATATTGATCAGGACACAATCATAGTATTCATGAACGACAATGGCGTCACAGTCGGGCTTGATCTCTACAACGCCGACATGCGCGGCAGTAAATGTACAATCTGGGAAGGCGGCAGTCGGGCCATGTCATTCTGGCGATGGCCTGGTATGTGGAAACCCAAAACAGTGACCGCGCTCACTGCTCATCTTGACGTCTTACCCACTCTCTGTGAACTTGCAGATGCCGAGATCCCCACCACGCTTCAACCTCAACTCGAAGGCTTCAGCCTGACTCCATTGCTATCATCAGAAAAACCAATCGCATGGCATAACGATCGCCTCCTCTACCAGCACGTTGGCCGCTGGCCCAGTGGCATGGCCGTTCAGCATAAGCATGCGATGGCTGGTGTGCGACAGGGAAACTACCTGCTCTTAAAGAGCCGACCCTGCGATGACCCGGAATGCACTGTAGAAGTACTTGGCATGCAGTGCCGCACCTTGAGATCCATTGAAGAAGGCGGCACACGTGCCAACTACACCAAGAACAATGGTCAGTTTCATTGGGGAGTAAGTCCCCGTGGAACGTGGGTTCTCTACGACACAAAAAAAGACCCTGAGTGCCAGAACGATCTTTCAACTGCACAGCCTCAACGTGTTCAGTCGATGGCAGAAAGCTATGACCGATGGTGGGATGACGTCTACCCATCTATGGTGGAACACGGTGGCGAAAATCAGCTCACTGAGGTGCTCAAGGAAAAGAAGAAAAACAAGAAAATTTTGCCTTAGCCAAGTCCAGCCAGGACACCATGAACCCATGAACCCACACGACAAAACTCTGATGAAACAAAGCTTCGTATGCAGCCTTCTCGCCTACGCAATCGTCTCTTCTTCGAACGTATGCCTTCCTGCTGAAAAGAAAGCTGCACCGAGGGACCCAAATGATATTGTCCCAACGTCCGTGAACATACAATACGGTGTCCACAAAAAAGAACTCATGAACTTCTGGCAGGTGAAGTCAGAGAAACCGCTCGGAGTGCTGCTCGACATTCACGGCGGTGGATGGATGGGCGGTAAAAAGGCAGAGACACAGCGACCTCATCAACTGCAACACGGCTATCACGTTGCCTCGATCGCGTACCCACTTGTCAACGAAGGTGCGGTGCAACCAGCCATGCTCGATGCCGCGTTACGGGCAGTACAGTTTCTACGATTCAAGGCCGCGGACTGGAACATCAATCCTGATCGGATCGTGGTGACTGGTGGCTCAGCGGGCGGTTGCTCAAGCTTGTTGGTTGCCCTGCACGATGACGTGGCCGACCCCATCAGTGATGATCCCGTCAAGCGATTTTCCTCACGAGTTTCCGGCGCGGTCGTTGCCGGTGCGCAGACAACAATGAACCCCTTTGTCATCAAAGAGAAGATAGGAGAAAAAACATTCGGTAACCCAATGCCCTACAAACCCTTCGGTGCTGAAACTGCTGAAGAACTGATGAATAACTGGGATACGTACAAAGAGCTGGTCCTAGAATGCTCTCCCATTACTCACCTCAGTAAAGATGATCCTCCGCTTCACCTTTTCTATAACGTCAACCGGGAGTTCCCCGCAACCTCGTCATCAAACGGCATCCACAGCCCAATTTTTGGTGAGATCATGCTGGATGCCTGTAGAAAAACAGGGGTGGAGTGCCACCTGCAGTATTGGGAAAAAGACAAACCACAACCAGCTTTCAGCCGCCAAGAATTCATTGACAAACTGCTATCAGAATAACCGCCTCTTTTTATCGCACCTGAAACATCTACAAAAAATCTTGGCTGGCCTCCACCACAGAATGCTCGACCAAAAACAGCCCGACCGGTGAGACGTCACGAGACTCCAGAGCTCACCCGAGCGTGCCAGGGAGTTTTGAACCAACGATAGCTCGATGGTTCAAAAGTTGATCAGTTTGATTTCACCATCACGACTCGGACACGCCAGCAGCGTGACGACTTGGTTGAGGAACAATCACTATTATTTTGCGTGATGTACCGGTCGGCTTGAACCGCTGCGTTCGACACGCTTCAACTCCTCTGAAAGCCTGGCGACAACTTCCGGCTTCTGAGCATAGAGGTTATGAATTTCTCCGATATCTTCATCAAGGTTATATAGTTGCCCAACCGGCCCACCCGGTGTTGGCTTGATACGCTTTGGTTCCGAGAACCCTCCTGACCCTAACTGTGTAATCAATTTCCACGGACCTTGCCGCGCGGTCATAGCACCGCTACCACTTTTCATAACAAGCGTTGAACGAGCTGATTCGGACTGACCTATAAGTGTTTTATAAAAACTGATGCTGTCTGGCCCGGCCTCTTCGGAGAGCTCTACTCCAACAAGTTCACCAAACGTAGCAAGGAAATCAGTAAAGCAAACCAGACGCTTGTTCACCGACCCAGCGGGCACAGTACCCGGCCAACGTACGATCAATGGCATGCGATGCCCACATTCCCACGCGTCAGCCTTCATCCCCCTCAACCCACCTGAACTATCATGGCCAAAGCGAGCAACATCTTCCTCGTACCAGACGGGGCCGTTGTCAGAAGAAAAGATAACGAGTGTATCGTCGGTCATATTAGCTTCCTCTAAAGCGCTAAGCACACGACCGATCATGTAATCAACCATCATGGTGAACTCACCATACATGCCCGCACCACTCTTGCCATGAAATTGTTTCGCTGGCAGCCAGGGGGTATGAGGTGCTGGGTATGCCAGATAAAGAAAGAGCGGCTGGTCAGACGGTTTCTTTTCATGACGCTGGATAACATCGATTGCTTCATCAGTAAACCGAGGAAGCACATCTTTAAGCTCAAGGCCCGGTGCAATTCCACCGGCCCTCCAGAACTCACCCTGAATGGCACTCCACCCTTTCGTATTCCGGGCCTTGATTGTGTCCGTCGGCGGTGACACCGCTTGATTATCACGAATATAAAAATAAGGCGGTATATCAGTGGACGCACGGATCCCAAAGAATGAATCGAACCCACGATCAACCGGGCCACCAGGAAGGGGCTGGTCGTAACCATTTTCTTCAAAACCAAGATGCCATTTGCCAACCATTGCCGTCTCGTAGTTATTGCTAGCAAGAAGGCTCGCGATTGTTGTTTGATGTGATGTGATTAATGGATGGTTCGGCCAGCGCGACACATCCGTGCGGAACGGATAACGACCGGTCAGCAGACCATAGCGAGACATATGACAAAGCGGGCCAGCAGCATGAGCATCCGTGAAACGCATACCGTCACGAGCCAACTGGTTGATTGTAGGTGTCGAAATTTTTGATTCCGAGTTATAGCACTCGGCATCACCATAGCCCATGTCGTCAACCAAAATCATCACAATATTTGGTGACTTGGCGTGAGCAGTAGCAGCCCTTATCTCCAGCGACCAACTGGAGCCAAAACTCACCAACACCATGAGGCCGACCAACTGAAAACGGTAACGCGACATGATGAAGACACTCTGCGATTGGTATTAGGGCGAACGTTCCACAGCATCAGTGGCTTAAACTTCAGACTAAACAAAGCTTCACGCACAATCAATTATCCCCTTAGAGGGCACGTCCTAAAAGGCTGAGTCACAATGTATTCAAGATTGCCTCCGCGTAGCACGAATCAAACAGCCAAGTCAACAAATCAAGTTAAGCACTTATAGCAATCTGACAAAACCCTAAGAAACGGGCATGCAGACCGAGCAAAGCCTCAGAACGCCGTTGACGAAATATGGCCATGCACACTATGAAGACAATAGAAACCATACAACAACGCCTACACAAAATAAGCAAGGCACTCGAGAGATGCTCGATTTATCGGCAGTGACCCTCCTTTGCGTCGACACCCGATCACCAGAACTTGCACTATGGGCGATGAAACGATGCATGAGTCACGCTCATTTTGCAAACGCCGTGTTGATGACAGAACTGGACAAGACACAGACTCTCTCGAACGATGGTATTGAATATGTGCAATGCCCAGGCATGTCTTCGACACGCGAGTACTCCGAAGTAATGCTTCGTGGAATAGCACCATACGTCTCAGGGACTCACGTGCTTATCGTCCAATGGGATGGCTTCATCCTGCACCCCGACCTATGGGACTCGTCCTTTCTGGATTACGACTACATTGGAGCAGTCTGGCCACAACTCCCAAAGACACCTGTAGGTAATGGCGGCTTCTCTCTCCGTTCAAAACGCCTCCTCGATGCATTGCACCATCCTGACATTGTTATCGAACATCCCGAAGACCTCTGCATATGCGTCACAAATCGACAAAAACTTGCGGAGGATGGCCTGCGATTTGCACCCCCTGAGGTTGCCGAACGGTTTTCTGTCGAACGAACGCCATGGCACCATTCTTTCGGATTCCACGGCTTCTTCAATTTCGCAAATGCATTGTCAGAAAATGAACTCCGGGAATTTATAGCCAAGGTGCCGACGCCGTGTTGCGGGGGAGTTGATTCATATGATCTGATTGACGACCTCCTTCGCAAAGGAAACACCGAAGCCGCAACAGCCCTTTTTCAAAAATGCCGTTGGAGACGGAAGTCTTCAATGCGTTTTCTGACCGCCTGGTTCCGTGAAAACATGCGTTTCAGCGGAAGATATTAGGGTTCTATTCGTTTCGAAATCTTGCTATTTTCCCCCCGTCTCCCCCAGTTTGCACAACTCGCAATGGCCGTGAGTCTCCACAACTAGACATTTACTGAGAAAAATCTCCAGATAAACCAATGACACAAGACACTCCCAAACCGCAGATTTCCGATGTCGTCCTGAAACCACTCAATCGATTTGGAGATGATCGTGGATGGCTCATCGAACTCTATCGAGAGGATGAACTGAGTGAATCAATTCACCCCGTCATGGCATACATAAGCCAGACCCTCCCAGGAATTGTGAGAGGACCTCACGAGCATCATGACCAGACTGACTATTTCGCCTTTATAGGGCCAAGTGATTTTGAGCTTACGCTTTGGGATGCGCGGCCTGACTCACCAACTTTTGGAGTGAAGACGCAAGAAATATACGGTGATTCAAACCCCTATGCCGTTTCTATCCCTCCTGGAGTAGTTCATGCATACAAAAATATTGGCACACAGCCCGGGTGGGTTTTTAACGGACCGAACAGGCTCTACGCGGGCTGGGGAAAGAAAGAGCCGGTAGACGAAATACGTCATGAGCTTGATGAGAATTCTCAATATCGTGTTGACGCTGATCAGAACAATGCGGCCTAGGGGGATTGATTATGTCAAGTACCGTAAAAGGAATTGTTCTGGCTGGTGGGTCCGGAACACGGCTCCACCCAATGACGCTGGCAATTTCCAAACAATTGCTGCCAATTTATGACAAGCCCATGGTGTATTACCCCATCTCAGCGCTTATGCTTGCTGGTATTCGGGATATCCTGGTCATCTCAACCCCACATGACCTTCCCCACTTCGAGAAGCTTCTGGGTGATGGGTCACGTTTCGGCGTCTCGCTTTCCTATGCAGAGCAACCAGAACCGGAGGGACTAGCGCAGGCCTTCATTATTGGCAAACAATTTATCGCTGGAGATCGGGCCGCGTTGGTACTCGGTGACAACATTTTCTACGGACACGGCTTTCAAGGTGTTCTACAGAAGGCCGAGAGTCGAGAAGATGGCGCAACCGTGTTCGCTTACCCGGTGACCGACCCAGAGCGATTCGGTGTTGTTGATTTTGATGCCTCCGGAAAGGCCATTTCCCTTGAAGAAAAGCCGCAGGTTCCCAAGTCGAAATACGCAATACCTGGCCTCTACTTCTATGACAATTACGTCACGGAAATTGCCAGCGACCTCAAGCCGAGTGCTCGTGGTGAGTTGGAGATAACAGACTTAAATCGCTCATACCTTGACCGAGGCGAACTATACGTTGAAAAGCTTGGGCGAGGCTTTGCGTGGCTTGACACCGGCACGCCAGAGTCACTTCTTCAGGCCTCATCGTTCGTGCAAACAATCCAAGAGCGGCAAGGCCTTAAGGTCGCTTGCTTGGAAGAGATCGCTCTATCTCTTGGCTACCTGACGCCGTCTGAAGTGACTGAGGCAGGATCTCGTATGAAGAGTGACTATGGGAAATACCTCGTGGAGATCGCTGCCGAGGCAGGATCGCAACCCAAAGCCAATCATGGAATGGAAAAACAAAAAGATAGTGGTGACTGGGGTGACGGGTCAGTTGGGCAGCGAGATCTGTCGAATGCTGGGGCCAATCGCCGTGCCGCTGCCTAGGCGTGTAGCTGACTTAAATCAACCTTCAGTTGTTGCAACTGCTATAGAACGATTGCGCCCAGACGCTGTTATCAACTGTGCTGGCTGGACAGCGGTTGATGACGCAGAGGCCGCACCAACCGAGTGCCATGCCATAAATACTCTCGCTGTCGGTGAGATTGCAAAAGCCTGCAACAACATCGATGCCACGCTCGTTCAAATGAGTACCGATTACGTCTTTGGTGCTGACAAGAATCGTTCTAATCCTTTTTCTGAGACCGATACACCTGGTCCCTTAAGCGTGTACGGATTTAGCAAACTGGCTGGCGAAGAGGCCGCGACAACCGCCATTCGTCATCTCGTGATCCGAACCTCAGGGCTCTACTCGGCAGGTGAGGCTGGAATTGTTCGGGGACGCAACTTTGCCGACACCATGCTGTCGCTCGCAAATGATCACGATGTGCTTCGTGTTGTAGGGGATCAACAATGCACACCAAGCTATGTGCCACATGTTGCTAAAGGTGTCCTCGAGCTATTAATGCTTGGCAGAAGAGGTATTTTTCACGTAGTCAATAATGACTCAACAACATGGCATGCCTTTGCCACTGAATTGTTTCGGCTTGCTGAAAAAACAACTTCTGTTGCTGAAATTACCACAGACGAATACCCCACGGCTGCAGAACGGCCGCTATACAGCGTGCTTGCTACAGAAAAATTTAGCTCAACAACCGGAAGCCCTTTGCCAGACTGGAAAGTAGGGCTCAGCGAATATGTACAAGCACGTAACACACAAGACGTAGGTTCGGGAGAAACAAAATGCACCCAATACTCGTAACTGGTGGAGCTGGATTCATTGGGGGTGAATTTATTCGCCAGTGGATTTCAGAAGAGTCTTCTCCCGTAATCAATCTTGATAAGCTCACCTATGCAGGCAATCTCGATTCACTCGAAAGCATTGCCAAGGATTCTCGTCACATTTTCGTGGAAGGCGACATAGGCAATTCTGAATGTATACGGCAAATACTTCAGGAGCATCGGCCTATGGCTGTTGTGAACTTTGCTGCCGAGAGTCACGTTGACCGCTCCATTGATGGGCCCGCTATATTCGTTGAGACGAATGTTCTTGGAACTTTTCGGCTTCTCGAAGAAGTGCGACAGTTCTGGAATACACTCCCTCAGCCTGCACAGCAGCAGTTTCGTTTTTTGCACGTATCTACCGACGAGGTGTATGGCTCACTGGGTGATGATGGCAAATTTCTAGAAACAACGCCTTACGCTCCCAACTCCCCATATTCTGCATCGAAGGCCTCAAGTGATCATTTCGTGAGGGCGTATCACCATACGTATGGCCTGCCAACAGTAACAACAAATTGCTCCAACAATTACGGCCCATATCAATTTCCTGAAAAACTTATTCCCCTCATGATTCTGAACTGCCTTGCCGGCAAACCTTTGCCTGTGTACGGCGATGGAGGACAAATACGGGACTGGCTCTACGTCGGAGATCATTGTCGTGCCATACGTACCGTATTAGAAAAAGGACGTTTAGGGCAGGTCTATAACATTGGCGGTGATAGCGAAATGAAGAATCTTGAAGTCGTCAGTTCCATTTGCCAAGCAGTAGACAAACTTCGGCCAGGATTGCCACATACGCCGAGTGAATCACTCATTACATATGTCCAAGACCGACCTGGTCATGATAGGCGTTACGCTATTGATTTCACAAAAATCCGCTCAGAGCTAGGCTGGGAACCAAGGCTCTCATTTCATGACGGCATCCGCGAAACTGTTGCCTGGTATCTAGACAATCCGTCGTGGATTCAACGAGTGACGAGTGGGGGATATCGAGGAAATCGACTAGGGCTGTCTAGTACTCCAGAAAACACTTCGCAAGCCTGAAGCACGGGGTTGCCGAAATCATTTTTTTGGGGAGATACAGACAAAATAAAACATCCTACGGCCTCCACTTTGAAGTTTCTGATTAGCACTTTTCCATTGTTTAATGAGGCCAACATGAACCTCTTCGTTTCAACGCGTTCTAAGATTCTCATTCCAGAAGACACTCAATGAACAAAGACTATTTTCCGATTGTAGTCATCGGTGCTGGAGAAACAGCTGCTATTGCGCATGAATATTTCACGGCTGACTCACCCTACACGGTGGCCGCTTTCAGCGTCGAAAGGCCCTATCTGAAAGATACCGAATTTAAGGGCCTGCCCGTTGTCGCCTTTGACGAACTCGAGCACTGCTATCCGCCTGGGGAATTTGGGGCTTTTGTTGCTATCAGCTCCACCAAGCTTAACCGAATTCGACAACGTCTTTACCTTGCAACCAAGCAAAAAGGGTATCAGTGCGTCAGTTATGTAAGTAGCAGGGCATTTGTTTGGCACGATGCTCAAATCGGAAATAATTGTTTTATTTTTGAAAATAATACCATCCAACCATTTGTAAAGATTGGTGATAATGTCATCCTCTGGAGCGGCAACCACATCGGGCATAACAGTATCATTCATGACCATTGCTTCATTGCGTCGCAATGTGTGATTTCGGGATTCTGTGAAATTGGTGAGAACTGTTTTCTTGGCGTCAACAGTACTGTCATTAACAATATCACAGTGGCAAAAGACTGCTTCATCGGTGCTTCTGCACTCATTCAAAAAAACACGCAAACAGGTGAGGTTTATCAGTCAAAAAGCACACCGGCCGCGAAGGCCAATGCTTACCGATTATTCAAATTGGACCATAGTGCCTAGATCGCACCGTCTCTTAGAAACATATTTATCAAATCACCGGAACTGAAAGCCTTGAATTAAGTTCCTCCCCTGGTTTTTCAATAAATTGATTCCCTGGCTGTCTTTATGACATAAAAGCCCGACCTAGTTATCACAAATACTGATCACGACACGAACTAGGAAACTCAATATTATTTGATTGAGTTTTCTTTAATAACTGGAAACAATTACCTGCAATGCGAACGTGGCAAAAAAAAGGATTGATATTCGCACCCGACGGCCGCATGCCATGGGCTCAGCATACTGCTTTGACACCTACACCTTTCCGCTTGTCTCAAAAAGTTATTCGAGTTTTTGCTGGCTTCCGTGACGATCAGGGCGTAAGTCGTATAGGCTTTGTTGATGTTGATGCTTTCAATCCAAATAAAGTAATGGGCGTATCAGACAAACCAGTTCTCGGCACAGGTAAGGCGGGCTGTTTCGATGACAATGGTGTCATTCTTGGCGATGTTATTCGTCATGAAAATAAGGTTCTCATGTATTATGTTGGCTTTCAATTAGTTGCTAATGTTAAGTTCCTGGCGTTCACCGGACTTGCAGTAAGTCACGACGATGGCCATACATTCGAAAGGCACGGCTCTGCCCCTGTAATGGATCGGTCAAATGAAGGGCTCTGTATCAGAGCAGTTCATTCTGCAATCTACGACAACGGTATCTGGAAAATCTGGTACGGAGTGGGCAGTTCTTGGTCAAAAATAAACGGTGCGGACTTTCCTCAGTACACAACCAATTATATCGAGTCCCACGATGGAATTCTCTTCCCTGAGGAAGGAACTGTTTGCCTCAGCTTTAAGGATGATGAGTACCGATTAGGGCGACCTCGGGTCCAGAAAACAAAAACTGGTTTTTGCATGTATTACACAAAAGGAACACTGAGTGGCTCCTATCTACCTGGCTATGCCGAATCACCAGATGGAAAAAAGTGGCATCGCATGGATGATAAAGTTGGCATAAGTCCATCTAGTCAAGGCTGGGATTCACTGGCCCTGAGTTACGCTACACCGCTAGTCGTCGACGATCGGGAATACCTCTTCTACAACGGAAACGACATGGGCAAAACTGGTTTTGGCTATGCCATGAGAGATTCCAATGAGGCCTAAAATAATAGTGTCGTTTAAGCATTCCGAAAACAATTTGAAGAACTTCTTCAAATTCAGACGTTTGCTCGTTTAAGCACCGATATCCGGGAGTCCTGTCGGTACAAAAGGGTGGCCACCTCCGAAACTGATGCCTCCCCACTATTCAAACTCAACCGGCTTCATGCTAAATGACAACAGAACAACAATAGTACAAGTAGTTACAAATCAACGATTTCAGTAAATTCAACCACAAAGCCAGTTCACAGTCACGTGGGGCCTGAGATGCGCACCTTAAAATATACCGTAGCACATCGAGATGACTGGAATAACTTTGTGCGAAACACCAAAAACGGTGTTTTCTTTTTCCATCGTGATTTCATGGATTACCACCAAAACCGCTTTGAGGATCATTCTCTCATCTTTCAGAATGATGATGAAAAATGGTTAGCAATTTTGCCATCCTGTGTTGTCGATGATTATCTCGTAAGCCATGGTGGCCTAACTTTTGGTGGAGTACTTTCGGACCGAACGATGACGACACCACGAATGCTTGAAGTATTTGAAGCCTTACAAAGGTACGCAACATCTGAAGGTTTCAAGGGCCTGCGTTACAAGGCAGTGCCCCACATGTACCACCTGTTTCCCGCAGAAGAGGATCTCTATGCACTGTTTCGCAACAGAAGCCTCGTTGCAAAACGAGAGGTGACCAGTGTGATTGACATGGATCACAGAATCCCACTCAGCAAAGGTCGTAAATCCAGCATTAGCAAAGCAAAAAAAAATGGAATTCAAGTAAAAAAATCAGACATGTTTTCTGAATTCATGAAAATCGAGGAGCAGGTGCTGCGAGAGAAATATAAAACTAAGCCCACCCATAGCACTGAGGAAATTTGCCTACTTGCAAAGCGATTCCCCGAGAACATACACCTATTTGCTGCTTTCTCTGATAACACAATGTGTGCAGGTGTCATCGTCTTTGAACATCCACGAGTCGCACACGCCCAATATATGGCCACAAACCCGACTGGCCGGGATTGCGGCGCTTTAGATCTTATCATTAAGACATTGCTTGATGACACTTATAAAGATATGTCATATTTTGACTTCGGCATCTCTACCGAGCAGTCTGGTCTTTCTCTGAATAGTGGTCTTATTGCTCAAAAAGAAATGTTCGGTGCGAGAGCCATGATACATGAGACACACGAGATTGAATTTTCTTGAATCAACTTCGTTATGAATTTGCTTATGAGCCTTATTGATAATTGCAAAATTATAGATTTTCCAAAAATTCATGACCCGCGGGGAAACCTTACATTCATCGAAGGTTTGGGCCACGTACCTTTTGATATCAAGCGCATCTACTACCTTTACGACGTCCCTGGTGGTGCGGAGCGAGGTGGGCATGCTCATAAAAATTTACATCAGGTTATTATTGCTATTTCTGGAAGTTTTGACATTACGATAAGCGATGGCACATCGTCCAAAAAATTTCATTTAAATCGCTCATATTTCGGTCTCTATCTTTGCCCAATGATGTGGCGAGAGCTTGATAACTTTTCCTCTGGCTCGGTGTGCCTCGTGCTGGCCTCAGAGGTTTATAGTGAGAGTGACTACCTTCGTAGCTTTGAGCAATATTGTTTGAATTCAAAGAAGCCAAAATGAACGTTCCTTTCCTGGATATTCACGCAACGTACACTGAATTACGTGAAAGCGTTGATCAAGCGTATCACCGTGTCATGGATTCCGGGTGGTATTTACTCGGAGAGGAACTGGAATCTTTCGAGCGAGAATTTGCTCTGTATTGTGGGACGCAGGATTCGATCGGTGTTGGCAATGGCCTTGATGCTCTTGCTCTCATTCTCCAAGCATTCGACATTGGTCCCGGTGATGAAGTCATCGTGCCGGCACACACATTTATTGCGACATGGCTTGCTGCAACCAACGTTGGGGCCCAACCGGTACCCGTCGATATTGACGAACGTAGTTTCAACATAGCCCCAGAAAGAATTGAAGATGCGATTACTTCTCGCACAAAAGCAATCATTGCTGTGCATTTGTATGGAAGACCTGCAGAAATGAATGCAATTCGTGATATTGCTGATAGACACCAATTAAAGATTATCGAGGATGCTGCTCAGGCTCACGGCGCCTTTTATTATCAAAAAAGAACTGGCGGACTTAGTGATGCAGCAGCGTTCAGCTTTTATCCTGGAAAAAATTTAGGTGCATTTGGTGATGGTGGAGCTATTACAACGAATGACTCATCGCTAGCTGAACGAATACGATGTTTAAGAAACTACGGTGCAGAAAAAAAATACTTCCATCAAGAACTAGGTCGGAATAGTAGGCTCGACGAGCTGCAGGCAGCTTTTTTAAGAGTGAAGCTGCAATGGCTTGACCGCTGGAGCAAAAAGAGAACTCAGATTGCTGACTTTTATTCACGACACTTATCTGACACACCCTTGATACTCCCACTCTCAGCACCTCATGCACGTTCATCGTGGCATTTATATGTTGTTCGTTCTACTGACAGAGACAACCTGCAGAAAAAACTAGCCACTGCCGGCGTTCATACGGTGAT
>ERZ1048872.516-NODE-516-length-41409-cov-41.321734_pt1 | contig 41409 bp, 39 predicted proteins | sample MGYA00383100_ERZ1048872 | MGnify/ENA primary metagenome ERZ1048872 (study PRJEB29581, sample SAMEA5548370) | metagenome | biome: marine; feature: coastal; material: water | depth 50 m | study: Short-term variability in the microbial, nano- and picoplankton...
TGTCCATGTTAGAAACGATGCTTGCATTCTTCTGGCCCGAAGGGATGGGCGGACTCACCTATGCTGATCGTGAGTTCGATGTGACAAAAGAACAGGGCACAATGGACCTTATTTTCGAGACGCTGGATGGATTTATCACCGCAGGTGCTGTTTCCAATAAGGAATGGGTAGGCATGTGTAGAGCATTACAGCGGGAAGAGCTTATTGAGGATGAAAGATTTGCCTCCTCAAGCGCCAGAATGAGAAACGCAGACCTGAGAAAGCAAATTGTCGCGGACGAATTGGCGAACTGGCAATCAGCGGAAGTGCTGCAGCGACTTGACGACAACGATGTACCCAGTGCGCCGCTGCTAACGCGCATGGAGTTGCTCGACCATCAGCAGATCAGGGCAAACGCAACGGTGGAACGGATGACCTACGAAGGTTTTGGTGAGGTTCGCCAGGCAATGCCAGCAGCACGATTTGATTTAACGCCCGCCAGCATCTCCGGTCCAGCGCCGCAACTGGGCGAGCACAGCCGGGAAATATTATTGAGGCTTGGCTATGAAAAAGAAGCCTTAGACGAGTTGTTGGCGAGCAAGGCAGTCATTGCCAATGACCACAATGAATAGCCGAAACAGTCAACTTAAATATGCACATAAAAGAGGGAGAGTTCAGTATGAAACCAGTTTGTCTGATCATGGGAGCAGGAGCAGGTATTGGCGGCACCACTGGCAAGCGTTTTGCCGATGAAGGCTACCACGCTGTGCTGTGTCGAAGAAGTGACAAGGAAGGCCTCGACAGCATGGTCGCAGAGATTGAAAGCGCCGGGGGTTCCGCAACCGGCTTTATCCTGAATGCGACAGAAGAGAACACCATTGAGGACACGATTGCCGAGGTCGAAAAGAATATTGGTCCAATAGAAGTTGTTGTGTTCAATCTCGGTGCTCAGATTGGTGATCGGCCGTTGGCGGCGACAACCTACAAAATGTTTGAGCTGGGTTGGCGAATGGCGACTTTTGGGCTTTTTCGCGTCGCATCGGTTGTATGCCCTCTGATGGCTGAGCGAGGCAAGGGGGCCATTCTGGTGACATCGGCAACCTCTGCAATGCGCGGTAATCGCGGGCAGCATTCCCATGCTGCTGCGATGGGTGGCAGAAGAATGTTGTGTCAGACACTCAATGCAGAATTTGGCCCCCAAGGCGTGCATGTGGCGCACATCGTGGTTGACGGAGCCGTTGATGCGCCAGATACGCTGGGCAAAATGTTGGGCGAAGAGCGGTTTCAACAACTACGGGAAACCCGGGGTGGAGACCAGGACGGGCTGTTGTTGCCCGCAGAAGTTGCAGATACTTACTATCACTTGGCAAGCCAACACCGTTCTGCATGGACCTTTGAACTTGATCTCAGAACTTTCTCGGACACCGCGTGGTGGAATCACTCATAGCCGCGACCGTTTCGTCTCAGGTCTTCTGTAATATTGAGTGCAAGGCCTGCGACGATCAACATCATAGCCAGCAATTTCCACCAGGGCATCGCTTCATCCAGCCATAGCCAGGAAGTCGTCATACCGAAGACAGGCACGAGCAGCGCCCAGGGCGCGACGCTTGCGGCAGGGTATCGGTTTAACAGAATATTCCAAACCCCATAACCAATCAGCATGTTGCCAATGCTTTGCCAAAGTACCGTCGCCCATGTAAACCATGAGGCATTGGCCATGCTGCTGACTACCTCTGTCAAACCTGTTTGGTAAATTGCCAAAAACGCGAGGGGAGGAATCGAGCACAGCGACGACCAGGCAAGGAATGCAAATGCATCTACTTCGCCGACGTGTTTCACCACGATGTTACCACTTGCCCAGCTCAACGCGGCAATCAATACAATGATCACGCCTACAGCTGTTGTTGCCTCGTTTGTATTGAAAAAAACCACAAGCAGACCCAGAAAGGCGATAGTCATTGCAACCAGCTGAAGTCGGCTAACAGATTCTTTAAGGTTCAAAACTGTCAGCAGGACCGTAAAGAAAACTTGTAGCTGGATGAGTAAAGATGCAACGCCGGGCGTGATGTCTTTTTGCATTGCCCAGAACAGTAATCCGAATTGCCCAACGCCGATGAGTAATCCATAGCCGACGATATATTTCCAAGCTGTTTTTGGTTTGGGTAAGAAAAACACCAAAGGAAAAGCGACAAACAAAAATCGGAGCGCAGCAAGGGTAAAAGGCGCCAGTTCATCCAGTGCGTAGCGAAGAAGCACAAAGTTGGTGCCCCAGATAAAAGTAACCAGCAGCGCAGCCGTTTGATGAATAAGCGACATCAGACCCAGCTGAATCTTGGCGGGCGGTTAGAAAATGGTGATATCGTTAACAAGATAAGTCTGGCGTCGGTAATGTTGGTTGGGTTGCATACTAACGCTTGACTGACCCGTGAGAAACCCCTTGCAAATTTGCGTCATCAGCGCCGTGCGACAGGATCAATACCTAACAGCTAAGCTGGCTTGCGTTCTTTTTGGCATATCAAAGGTAGATGTGGAAAGATGTGTCTCTTAAATTTGGTCAAAATTCAGGAGTCCATCAGGTGGGATTGCAGGGGAAGGCAGCACTTGTCGGCGTCGCCGATTACAAAAACGTGCGCAAATACACGGGTAAGCGGAAGTTCTATCTTGAGCAATGGGCTGAACTGACCCAGATGGCGCTGGCAGATGCAGGCTTGTCGAAAGACGACATCGATGGCATTTGTTGTTCTTCTATTCCTGAATCTGACCTTTTTGCGCCAGCAACGGTGGCGGAATATCTCGGGCTAAAAGTGAATTTTGCTGAAATGGTCGATCTCGGCGGTGCTTCTTCCGTCAGCATGATTTGGCGTGCAGCAGCGGCCATTGAATTGGGCATTTGTGAGGCGGTTGTCTGTGCTGCACCGGGTATTCCTATCCCCTCGAACCCTGACAGGGGACCGCGCGATCCCAATCGATTTTATGGTTCTACCAGCGCCAATTGGGGATCACCCCAAACAGAGTTCGACGTGCCCTACGGCAATGTGGCCCAAAATGTCGGCTACGCGCTGATTGCTCAGCGATACGCTGATGCCTATGGCTATGATGAGCGGGCGCTCGCAAAAATTGCCGCTGACCAGCGCACGAACGCCCAGGGAAACCCTAAAGCGGTTTTCCATGGCCAACCGATCACAATTGATGATGTGTTGCAGAGCAAGATGGTCGCCGATCCATTGCATGTATTGGAGATTGTTATGCCCTGTGCGGGCGGCAGCGCCTGCATCGTCGTGAGTGAGCGACTGGCACGCAAATGTAAACATCGTCCCGTGTATGTCACGGGTTGTGGTGAGCACCTAACGACGCGCTCGGTAACTTATGCTGAGGACATGACGGTCTCGCCTGTCGGCCCAGCCGCTGCCAGTGCCTTTGGCATGGCGGGCAAAGAGCCTACTGATATTGACGTGCTTCAGGCATATGACTGTTACACCATTACGGTGCTGCTCACCATGGAAGATGCCGGTTTTTGCGGTAAAGGTGAGGGTTTAAGTTTTGTCAACGAGCATAGTTTGACCTTTGATGGCACCTTTCCGGTGAATACCCACGGCGGGCAGCTCGGTGCGGGGCAGGCAGCAGGCATGGCGGGCGGCATGTCGCAACCCGTTGAAGGGGTCAGGCAAATCATGGGTCGTGCCGATGGTCGACAGGTAAAAGATTGCAATACCGCCTTGATTACCGGTACCGGCGGCATCATGAGTGAACAGTCGGTCATCATTTTGGAGGGCGCGTAAATGAAAAATGAAAGTGATAATAATGCGCTATACCAAAGACCTCAGCCGCGCCCGACGCCGACCAGTGAACCTTTTTGGGCAGGTCTAGCCGCGCAGCAAATAAGGTTACAACAGTGCGATGATTGCGCGGGTTGGGTCTACTATCCGCGTAGTCACTGCCCGCATTGTTTATCGCCGAACCTGACTTGGCAAGACATCTCAGGAGAAGGCACGCTTTACAGCTACACGGTGGCACAGCAGCCGACTGCCCCTCAGTTTGCTGGTGAGGAACCGCAGTTGATCGGTGTGGTTGAGCTGAAAGAAGGGGTGCGACTCAATACAGTGATGGTCAATGTTTCACCGGAAGACCTTGAAGTTGGCATGCGTGTGAAACCTGTGTTTTTTCAATTGGCGGATACGACGTTGCTTTACTTTGAACCAAGTTAGCGCGGACAAAAAAGTATGCTATGCAGGCCGCTATTGAACCCAACCGCCTTGGGCACTTGTAACCGCCGCAGAAACCCCAGATGATGCAATATCAAACAAGAGGATGAACTGATGGACATGATTTTAAGAACGTTAGTATCGGTTTTATTGCTTGCGCCACTTCAGCTGATGGCAGCTGAAGATTGCAAACCTAGCGAGTGGGGAGCGGATGATCAGATGGGTGCCGCTAATCGAATTACGCCGGCAAGCATCAAAAAAGCCAGTCGGCTCATTAAAACCGGCAAAACATATAGTCTTGGCATTACAATTGATAGCGACATGCCTGCCTTTGCGCCGCGCACGCTCTCCCTCACGGTAGTTCAGCCGAATCAGCAGGAAGCGAACCGCCCAATGGGTGAAATGACCTATAACGACGACATTTTTACTGGTTGGCTGGGTATTGGGTCGCAGATCGACGGCCTTGGTCATGCCGGTCACAAAGGCATCTACTACAACTGTAACGATGCAAAAGACTTTGCCAGTGTGAGTGGCCTGACCAAACTCGGTATCGAAAATGTGCCGCCGATTGTGGCGCGCGGTATTGTCCTCGATATGGCAGGTCACTATGGCGTTTCTCATCTTGAAGCAGGTCAATATTTCACGGTAGATGATGTGAAAGCGGTAGCCAAGAAACAGGGAACGCCGATTCGTGAGGGCGATGTCGTGCTGTTTCACACCGGTTGGACCGAAGCAAAACTGAAGTCAGATCCAGCGGCATGGGTGAGCGGTGAGCCGGGGCAATCCGAGGAAGTCGCACTATATATGGCATCAAAGAAAGTGGTCGCGGTGGGTGCAGATACCTGGGGCGTTGATGTTGTGCCGCCTCAAGTTGCGACACGACCCTATCAGGGACACATAACTTATTTAAAAGAAAACGGCATCTATATGTTCGAAACGATGAACACTGGACCATTGGTGCGAGATGAAGCCTTTGAGTTTCTCTTTGTGTTAGGGCAAGCCAAGGTAAAAGGCGCTGTGCAAATGTTGATTAACCCAACGGCGATTAGGTGATGCGCTAAGCGCGTTGGTTTGCGGCGCGCGAGCAGTAGAGACGTTGGGAGTATAATCGAGATCATAAATGATTAGTGATCTCGATATACCCCTAACAATACCCCTTCTAATGTTTCACACCTCGATGCAGTGCTGGGCGAAAGCTGGCGCGACCGCAGCAACTAATCTCAGAGGTCGCTTACTTAGGCGCTGATTCAGGTTGGTACTTATAATAATCTGAAACAGGAATCATCAAATGCGCGTAGGGCGTATTCGCAAACATGACATACGGCGCTCCCGTTTTGAAACTGGTTGGGTAATTGATGAGACTTGCTGGGTCTTTGGGCATCAGCATCAAATGAGGGCCTGACTCAATCCATTGACCCGGCGCCGCATCTTCCTTGTTGAGCACGCCTGCTTGGGTGTTGTCCTCGCCCATGTCACCGTGAAGCATCCACATAAAGGTATCTCGCTCCATCACGGGTGATTTGCCTGCCATGTAGCCCATCATCCACTTCATACCCTCGCCGTCATGGCAAGCAGCCATGGCTTCATGCGGAGAGCCCCATCCTGTTTTTGGCACCGGGCGTGGATTTGCCGACTGACATATCCAGCCGTTGCTGCCTTCGCGCAGCACAGAGCCGTCACTGCCAATGACTGCGGCAAAGTTACCGATAAAGTCAGGCGCCGCGGTGCTATAAGCTTTAATTTGCCAAGCCGCAGAAGTGTGATCTTCGTTATCACTCGCTTCATGGTGATCAGCCAATGTAATAGATGCATAAAGCCCCAGAAGCACGATAGTCAGTTGTCGCATAACCATAAAAGCCATAGTAAAGCCTCGATAATAGTTGATGGGATTGTTGAGCCAAATGTAGCGCAGGTGCACCAAGGCGGCAAGACGATGTCATCAGGTTTTCATCAATTTCATGGACGCAGCGCATAAAATGGTGGAGGCGGGAAGAATTCAGGTTAGGGTTTAAGTGTCTGATTAATATCGGTTAAACGAGCTAAAAATCCGCGTTTGTTAATTCCTTTTTACAATGATTCTTTCAAATTGGCCCACACAAAAGTGTCTCGGTTGTAGTCAGAGGTATCCGAGCGGGTGATTTGATGTGCTGATGGCGGTAATCGTCACGATCATAAAATTGATAATTTCAAATCCAGCTAATGAGTCATGCCCCTGCTAAGTTCGACCAGCGCTTAACTGCGTCAGTAGACACGTTAGAAATAAACATGCGGGCGCAGTAAAAGACAAGCGAACAGCAAATCTGAACCAGATAGATTGCAGTGAGAGGACTAACCTGTTTACTCTTAGGTTTCGTATGATGAAAAGACGAATTTCTTAACAGTCACAAGGACAGCACCCGGTTATGACAATAGCAACACGGAAGATAGGATCTTTTGAAGTGCACCCAGTGGGCTTGGGTTGTATGAATCTAAGCCATGCCTACGGGCCTGCGCAGCCGCACGAAGAAGCGGTCAAGTTTCTGCAGCACGCGTTAGACATTGGCTATAATTTTTTAGATACCGCCACCATTTACGGCATGGGTAACAATGAAAAGCTCATCGGCGAGGCCATTAGTCACCGCCGAGATGAATTTGTGTTGGCCAGCAAGTGTGTGATGGGCTTCAAAGACGGCAAGCGTTTTTTAGATGGTCGGCCAGAAACGATTAAAGCGGCCTGCGAAGCGAGCCTGACACGCCTGCAAACGGACGTAATAGATCTGTACTACATGCATCGGCCCGACCCTAACGTGCCGATTGAGGAATCGGTTGGTGCGCTGGCGGCGCTGGTTGCAGAGGGCAAGATTCGCATGATTGGGCTATCTGAAATGTCAGCCGAGACCTTGCGTCGAGCACATGCTGAACATCCGATATCCGCCATGCAGTCAGAATATTCTCTGATGACCCGCAATCCAGAAATTGCTGTATTGGATGCCTGCCGGGAACTCGGCGTTACGTTTGTGCCGTTCTCGCCAGTAGGGCGGGGTTATCTGGCAGATGAACCGCTCGATCCAAATGGTTATCACGAGAGTGATTTGCGTAAAACGTTTCCGCGATTTTCCGAGCCACATCATTCGGCCAATTTGGGTTTGCTGGAACTGGCGCTCGGGCACGCGCAGGCACTGGGTTGCACGGTCGCGCAATTGGCGTTGGCCTGGACATTAGCGCAGGACCAAGACTGTGTGCCGATTCCAGGAACCACAAATCTACAGCATCTGGAAGACAACTTCGGCGCAGCTGGCGTAGAGATTCCTGAGCAGGTGCTTGAGGCGTTGAATGCGGCGTTTCAGCCGGAGGCGATTGCCGGCCCAAGGTATTCGCCGGCGGCGCAGGGCACGGTGACGACTGAGCGTTATGGGTTTGAGTAGGGTGCCAAAGTTATAAGTCATTGTAGGGTTAGCCGGCTACTGGCGACGGAAATAGATTGGATATTTAAATGAAAAAGTTAGTCGTAGTGCTTTGTACATTGCTTGTCTGTTCTTGTACGAAGGAACTCTCTTCAGATCAACTCGTCGAAATAAACGGTCTATCTTATGAGGTTAATTCTCGGACGCCTTTTACGGGAAGGCTAATTGATTTTTACGAAAATGGTCAGTTGGAAAAGCAAGAAATCTACGAAGATGGCGCTCTCAATGGATCTCGGGAGTCTTACCATGCAAATGGTCAGTTAGCGGAGAAAGAATTCTACAAGGGTGGACTTGAAGATGGACCTTGGGAGTTTTATTACGCAGACGGTCAGATAAAAAAGAAAGAATCCTACAAAGATGGTAAACCGGATGGCACTTGGGAGATGTATCACGAAAATGGCCAGTTACGGAGTAGAGGTTTTTTCAAGGATGCAGAACTGGATGGTTCCTTGGAGATTTATTCAGAAGATGGTCTGTTGATGGTTAAAGATTTCTACGTAAATGGCAAGCGCATATCAGAATGACGGCGGCAAACGATGCGAATTAAACGCCTCTGATTAAGGACTTTAGTCCTCATCCTTCTTTTTCTCGCTGATAAACTGCGGCGGTGGTGAGAATTTCCCCCAGATTTCGAATTCTTCGTAAACGTCCACTTCGAGGCTGCGCCGTAAAAATTTTCCGACCGCATCATCCGTATCCTGACCATTCAAAAAAGCACTGCAGGCTTTGTTGATTGCCGTGATGGATTGCCGCAACTGGCTGGCAGCGGGCTCGGAGAGTGAATCCCAATTCACCGATTCGTTGATGAAATCAGTTTCGCGGAATATTTCCAGAATAAATTCTTTCGATTTCATGTCATAGCATCCGTGAGACGAGTCCTACGTTGGTAGGACTCGTTATCATCTTATCCGCGATGAAATTCTCGTATGACCTCGCCGGGTCGATCGCCAGTGTGTTCACAGTTTCGAACCACAACTTTACCCGCAACAATCGTTGCGTCGTAGCCCGTACTTTTCACCGTGAAACGACCACCGCCATGCGGGAAATCGTTAACGTATTCAGCGTGATGAGTAGACAGGTTGTCGTAGTCAATGACGTTGATATCAGCGTGCCATCCCTTTTTAAGGTTACCGCGCTGTTTGAGGCCAATGATCTCAGCTGACTTGCCGGTAATTCGGTGAATTGCTTCTTCCACCGTATACACGCCTTGCTTTCGCGTTAGCTCACTTAAGAGAACCGTTGGCGAATCTGTATCGGTAAAGAAGCCAACATGGGCACCTGCATCACCTAGCATTGGGACAACATGAGGTAGCTTCATATAGTTCCACTGGTTTTCCAGATTGCCGCCAAACATCCATAAGTTGAAGTACTCAAGTCCTTCAGATGCAATCAAGCGGTCTACGTAGACCTCGACCGGATCCTGGCCCGCTTGTTCGGCTAATTGGGCCAGGCTGCACTTTTGATCAAAGTCCAGGTTTGGTCGCTCGCCGGCACCGAAAGCGTGCAGCATATGCGCCATTTGGTTCAGGTCACCAGCCTCCATGCCCTCTTTGATGAGTTTATTTCTTACGTCTGTCTTCCTCATGTGGGCTACCCGGTCTGCAATGGTGGGTAGTGCCATTAGCTCTCTCCAAGCGCTGGATTTTTTTGTGAACGGCGAGAGTTGTGCAAGACCAAAGAAGGCCCCGCTAGGCCGGGTATGACATAGACTGGCGATTCGTTTGCCGTTTTGATTACCCGCATCAAGAAATTCTGCCCAGCGACCAACGCCACCGTCACCTTGTGGACCGGTGCCACCAGAAAAGAGGACTTGGCAGCCAAGATTCATACCATCGCGAAACATCTCTAATTCGGTTTCGAATCGAGTCGCCATATCGTTTGCAGACTGGAACATCGAACCGATTCCCCCGCCTGCGATGACCGCCTCTTGAATGGCTTTAGTTTCCCGAAGGTCCGCCCAAGTGCCTGGCGTGCAACGTCCGTCGGGTACTTTGTGTAGTAAGAAGCGGGAGGTAGAAAACCCAACCGCACCGGCTTCCATAGACTCTCGAACCATCTTCACCATGTAATCGAGTTCAGCGTCGTCAGGTTGCACCCCTTCGTCCATGGATTTGTCACCCATGGCTTCATACCGAACAGAGGAATGTCCAACCAGACCAACGATGTTGAGCGCTGGATTCAACGCGTTTATGGAATCTAAGTATTCGCCATAGCTATTCCAGTCCCATGGCAGGCCATCCATGATGGCATCAGCGGAAATGTCTTCCACCGATTCCATTAACTCTGCGAGATAGCGTCGATTCTTTGGCCCACAAGGCGCAAAGGTGACGCCACAATTACCGATCATGGCGGTCGTCACGCCGTGATAAGACGACGAAGTCATCATTGGGTCCCAACCGATTTGGGCATCGAGGTGTGTGTGCAGGTCAACAAATCCCGGTGTCACAAGTTTGCCGCTCGCATCAATTGTCTCGGCGGCGGTATCCCCCGCCAAATCGCCAATTTGCGTAATGCGACCGTCCGTGACCGCAAGGTCGGCCTTTATGGGTTCCGCGCCAGTGCCATCGACAAGGGTGCCACCTGTAATCAGTAAATCGTGTTCCATCGAGTGCTCCGTTCGCTTGCAAAAAGTTTAGATAGATTTGAATATATCAAAATAAATCCCTCTTTTTCTAGATGAATGTAAGCTAATAATCTGAACAAATAAGAACCGCTCCAGCGTATCGGAATGTTCAATAACGGGCTGCGATTAATTCTACCCAGCTCAAGGTGATCAGGCGCCAACGCCATTCGCTCACCCTTAATTAGGTTAACTTGAGTACCTGTCTTGCATTGTCTCGCAGAAATTTTGGCCAAACATCATCATTAAGGGCCAAGCCTTGCATATCATCCATAATGCGATCCAGTGACAATCCCATAGGAAAATAGCCACCATAGATAATCTTGTGGCTTCCCCTTGAGTTTGCGTAATCGATGATGGACTTTGGATAAAACTTTGGCGCAAACGCAGTGGTTGAGTAATAAAGATTAGGCCACTTCAACATCAGCTTGATCGCAAGGTCTTCCCAGGGTTCGCACCCATGCCGGGTGACGAACACTAATTCTGGAAAGTCATACATCACCTGATCGATTAACTCGACCTTTTGCGGCCACATTGGAAATCGCGGTCCCGGAACCCCGACACAGGAAAAGATGGGTACATCCAGCTCAACACACTTGGCATAGATCGGGTACATCTTAGCGTCATTAATGCCCACCTGAGGATTAAACCCCGCATTAAAGGCGCCAAAAGAACTGACACCAAACGCTTCATACTGGCGCACCATTTCGCGAATACCTTCCATGCCGGTATTGGGATCAACGCTGCCCTGACCAACAAACCTATCCGGGTGCTCGGTTAAAGCTTTGCGCGACACTTCTCCGCCAACGCCAATGAGACCGATTTCAACGCCGTGTTTATCCATTTCATTTAAGGTAAGGGTGACCGGGTCCTTCGAACTACCGTAAAGTTCCTTCGGCACTTGCTTGAACATGTATTCCACCGGGAATTCAAACTTTGCAGAAGGATCCTTCAATTGTTCGCGAATGAAATCGTACATCGCAAAATCGTCGGCGGGAAAACCAATCATGGTATCGACGATACCAATATCCTTAGGCACAGACATAGGGGTCTCCTGGGGCGCTCAACGATGAAGCGCGTTCTGAAAAAGGTAGCACATCGAGTCTCGCGGGATGTCCTCTTTACGCAGCGCTTGATTCACTTGCTGCGGAGTGGGGCCAAATTGTTTCGCGAGAGGTAATAGTTTTTCGACGTCAAAGTTATAAACCTCAGCGGCGTTCAATCCGAGAATCTTGCGGCGATGTTCTTCAGGCACCTGATCGAAGGTGAGCCTCAGTGACTCAAGGTTGTAGGGGAATGTCCCTTCGTAGTGCGGGTAATCGTTACCCCAAAGCACTTTTTCTACGCCGATCCTATCAATACCCGCGAGATCTGCTTTGCTTGGGAAACTCGCACCGTACCAGACATTCTGCTTGGCATAATAACTGGGCGGCTCAGACAAGACCCATTGCTGGTCGCCATAATTCAACTCTCCAATAGCACCGGCACTCATCCCCTGATGAATCCGATCCATCTGGTCGAGTAACGGTGGCGCCCACGCACATCCTGACTCAGTCAGGACATATTTTAGCTGTGGGAATTTTTCGAACACGCCGCTCATGATCAAATGGCGAAAGCCGGCCTGGCAATAGTAGGTGACTTCGGTGACCCACAACGCCTGTCCTACCATGGAGTCGCCATAATCCGGTGAACCTTGTCCGGAATGCTGGTTCATGACAAGGCCATGATCCTGAATAGCGGCGAACACTCTATCCCATGCCGGATCATACAACTGCTTGAGCCAGGTACAATCTGGCGGAATAAGCGGCAACATAACGCCACCGCGCAACCCGGCTTTAGCGATGAACTCTATGTCTTTTATCGCCTCGTCAAAGTCGTTAGGTAGAATCAAACCGATCCCCGCTCTTCTATCGGGGTCTTCTGCACAAAAATCCTTTAGCCAGCGGTTGTGTGCCCTGATACCTGCCAGGGTAAGTTCGTACTCGTCAGGTTTTGGTGGACGGGCCGTAACGATACTCTGGTTAAAAAAAGGTGGCACCGTATTAGGAAAGACAACCTCGCCAACAACCCCTTGGCTGTTTTGATCATCGGTACGGATATCAAGGTCCCAGTTACGTTTTTTCTTATTGCCATAATGCGCCTGAGATGGGTTTTTGTAGCCACCCCGCCATTCATCAAATCGTGCCCGATAGTTAGGGTCTAGATAGTCTCTGTACTGTTCGTGACTTCCACCTGCATGGGTGTCAGCGGTAATCAAAAGATAAGGATCATTATTCACGGAATGTTGCCTTTCAGGTTAAGTCAAAATGGTTGGGTAAACAGACAAATCACCTCTGCCCGACCTTTAAATCTATTAAGTGACGGCCCCTACCGTCTTTAGGCTAGTAGGTCAGTGGCCACTCAGACATTGACCATTTTCTGCCGTAAAGTGTTTACACGACAATTGATATCGAAGGGAAAGAAGGATGGGTGTGTGATGGCCTGGCTGACGAGTATTGATTTGCACCTCTATAGCAAGAGACCTTCAATAAGCGGTTCCGCCAATTCGTCTGAAACAACTATAGGCTTTGGCGCTATGATATAAATCCCCTTCTTGTCGGTATCCCCCATAACTCCCCATTGAACCATTAATCCTTACATTAATGTAATAAAAACGTCGCCTTTGGAAATAGAATTACAATATTGTAATGTGTTTTTTAGACATCGTTCTGGTGACTACTTTGATCAGTTGTAAGTACTCATAACAAGCCATTCAAGGCGAGGCTTCTAAAGCTTTGCTTGGTTTCGCTTCGCTACACGAGTTTAGCCAAGCATTATCCTGCCCCTTAACACGGCATTAGGCTCTCAGCGATCAACCCAACAGTCTGTAAGCCAACAGATCAGGATCGTAGCAGTCATTGACCATCTGAAGGACCACCAAGTCAGGGGGTCGTAAATTTGACTGTACATCAGCAGTGACCATAGTCGACCGATCTTCAAAAAATGTGGTTTAAAGTACTTATCTACAGCCAGCCTTGTTGGTGCTATCATCGAATGATGACGAAAAATATACGATCTGCTGCACTGCTTGTTTTTTGTCTTGCGTTAGCGCAACAGACGATGGGGCACGGCAGCATGACTCCGGAAGGTGACATCTGCATTCTGGAGATTGGGTACTTGAAAGCCCACTTTAAAACCTATCTCCCAGGAAGCTACGGCCATGAACAATTTTGCGAAACTCTGCCCGAAGCGTCTGAGGCAGTTTTCGTGATGGAATACGAACACGATAGCCTGGCGGAAATGATGATCGAATTTCGTATTATTCGTGAGCTGACCGGGAAAAGAGAATTTACGCGTGAAAAAGACATTAAAAAAATTGATGACCTAGAAAGTATCACCGTGGCCTACCATCCGCCTCAACGCGAACCGGACGTTTTCTCAATAACCCATCAGTTTGAAGATCCGGGCTGGTATGTTGGCATCATCACAGCTAGGACCTTGGCGCTTGATGAAACTTACGTGGCAGTATTTCCATTCAAAGTTGGATTTACCGGGTATCGCTATTGGCCTCTCGTCGGCTTCGCTATCGCGTTGCTCGGTTCCGCCCTGTATTACGATTCCCGAAGGGAGCGCTCTGCATGACCCTAGCATTTTATTTCCGTGACCGTGGCCTGCTTCTCCTGTGGTTGCCGGTGTATTTCACTCTATCTCATGCTGCATTGGGGCAACCGGTGGGGGCCGGTGATATTGCTTTTCAATCAACAGTTGCTGGTCACTATGAGGTGCGATTTGACAGCCAGCCTAAGCCGATTGTCATCAACCAAATTCAATCCTGGGTAATGTCTGTGCGGACAGGTGACGGATTGTGTGTCAAAGGGGCTGAAATTACGGTGGTTGGTGGCATGCCAGAACACAATCACGGGTTTCCAACGGCGCCTCTCGTTCGGCCAGGAGCAAATGATTGCGAGTATCTGGTGGAAGGATTGAGGTTTCATATGTCAGGGCGTTGGGAAATGAGTTTTAACATTAAGGCTGGCGCTAAAACCGATACTCTTATGGTCTCTCTGGATTTGTGAGGTGAGCAATTCAGACCGATTGATGGCGCTGATTGCTGTCGGCATTCTATTGAGCGCAGGTTATTTTTTACTGGACGATCCGTCCGACCAGCCCTGGACGCCAGATGAGGAAAAAACCCTGGAATCGCTGTGGATTGGAAACCTGAGTCAGCCGCCAATCGATAGTTCCAACGCGGTGGCGACCAATATCAACGCTGCAAAGCTGGGACACAAGTTGTTTTTCGATCCCCGACTGAGTGTCAATGGGCTAGTTTCATGTGCGATCTGCCACCAACCATCAAGGCATTTTTCCGACGGCATGGCTAAGGGCTTTGCGATCGGAGAGGCTCAGCGAAATACGCCAAGCATTGTCGGTACTGCCTATAGCCCATGGTTCTATTGGGATGGACGTAAAGACAGTTTGTGGGCACAGGCCCTGGCACCGCTTGAACACGAAGATGAGCATGGCGGAAATCGAATGGCCTACATCCACTTCATATCCGGTGACGAAGTATATCGCCCCATGTATCAGGAATTATTCGGTGACCTGCCTGATATTTCTGATCCAGTTCGGTTTCCCGCCAATGCCGCACCTGGGGATAACCCTGAGTGGAACAAGGCCTGGCAGGCAATGGCAGCCGCGGACCAAGAAAGCATTACTCGCGCGTTTACAAATCTTGGTAAAAGCATCGCCGCTTACGAAATGTTGTTGGTGCCTCAACCATCTAGGTTCGATCATTACGTCGAAACTGAGTTGATTAACGATGCCTCTACACAGGAAAGTTTGTTTTCGCCCAATGAGAAAATGGGCCTTCGGCTCTTTATTGGAAAGGCGGGTTGCATCAATTGTCACAACGGCCCGCTTCTGACCAACAATGAGTTTCATAATACAGGGCTGGTTAATTCAGCCGGAGAGATACCCGATAAAGGCAGAGTTGAAGGCGAGCGGCTTGTCCGGGCTGATCCTTTCAATTGTGCTGGTAGGTATAGCGACAGCGCAGTTAACGATTGTGCTGAACTGCGTTTCATGCGCTCTGGTGTCGACTTGATTGGTGCGATGCGTACTCCCTCGTTGCGAAACCTGGAAGGCACCGCGCCATATATGCACAAAGGGCAGATGAAGCAATTGAGCGAGGTTCTGGATCATTACAATCGGGCTCCTGAAGCCATGATTGGCCACAATGAGGCGGAACCACTGGGGCTCAATGATTTGGAGCTTCGACAACTCGAAGACTTTCTGAACACTTTAAACGGTCCAGTTTTAACGCCAATTCTCTAGTGCTGTCCTTACCAAAATGCAAGTTATTTGAGGGTGGTTTGAATCATTGTCTAGGATAATATTGGGTTGACTTTCAACCGGTTCAAAGGTAGCTTCCAACCGAATAGGTGGTTTATCGAAAAATTACCGCTGTAACTGCCTGTTGTTCCATCTACTATTCGTTGCATCAATTAAGAGTACAGAAATAAGAAAACAAAGAATTAAAGAACCAAATACATAGCTCGTTTTTCGAACCGTACCGGAGAGGAGAAAGTATGATTATAGCTGTTGCCCTTGTGCTGTTAGTTGTCGGCTCAATAGCGTTTCATTTCCTCAGTCCTTGGTGGTTCACTCCGATTGCTTCAAACTGGCAAGCAATCGACCTCACGATCGATATTACCTTTTGGGTGACAGGTGCAGTATTTATTGCTGTCAATTTGTTCATGGCTTATGCGGTGGTGCGCTACCGAAACCGTGGTCCTGATAGCGAAAGAGCCCAATACGAACCTGAAAACACAAAACTTGAAATCTGGTTAACCGGACTGACCGCTATTGGCGTCGCAGCTATGCTGGCGCCAGGGTTATGGGTCTGGGATGATTTCGTCAATGTTCCAGAGGATGCCTGGGAGTTTGAGGTAATTGGGGAACAGTGGCGCTGGACTTTTCGCCTGCCGGGGGATGACGGCAAACTTGGCTCTTCATCCTCCGCCCTCGTCAATATTGATAACCCGCTGGGTGTAGACCCCGCCGACCCTAACGGCCAGGATGACCTGATCGTCATGAGTAACGTCATGCACCTGCCGATTGATAAGCCGGTTAAAATGCTGCTCCGGTCAAAAGATGTTTTGCATGATTTCGCGGTCGCTGAATTTCGCGTGAAAATGGACCTTGTCCCTGGACTAGTTACCTATTTGTGGTTAACCCCGACCAGGACCGGTACCTTCGACATTCTTTGTGAAGAACTCTGTGGTCTCGGGCATTTTGCGATGCGTGGACGAGTGGTTGTCGACACTCAGGAAGATTACGACGCCTGGCGTGACGGCCTGATGACTTTTAAAGAGATGTCTGCCATCAAAGCAGGTGACCCACTAATAGGTCAGGCGACCTATCCGGTGTGCGCGGCCTGCCACGGTTCGCAGGGCGAGGGTATCGTTGCCCTTAATTCACCCAAGCTCAGCGGTCAAGAGGGTTGGTACCTCGAGACCCAACTTCGCAACTTCAAAAACGGCGTCCGTGGTGCGCATGAGGACGATGTTTACGGTCAGCAGATGGCACCGATGGCTGCGGTGCTTGCAGACGAGGCGGCTATTAGAAACATGGCGGCTTACATCAGCACCTTACCGGAACATTCGGTTGATACTTCTCTTTCCGGAGATGTAGAGCGAGGTCAGCATCTCTATCAAACCTGCGGAACCTGTCATGGTGTGAATGGCGAAGGTAACTACGCGACCAATTCGCCGCGGCTGCGGGGCCAGGAGGATTGGTATGTGAAGCGACAGTTGCAGAACTTCATCGGCGGAGTTCGAGGCGTTCATCGGGAGGATTTGTTTGGACCTCAAATGCGAAGTATGTCGCGCATGTTGAGAACCGAAAAAGACATTGATGATGTGGTCGCCTACATCAACACATTGGAACCAGCGGTTGATCAAAACCAGATAGCAGATGCAGCGATGCAGGGTGGGGAGGATTAGACATGGCGCATGTTGCGTTGGCAGATAGGGGGCAGGCACTTTCGCACCCGCACAGTTTTATCACGAAATACGTCTGGAGTCAGGACCACAAGGTTATTGCCATTCAGTACGGCATAACGGCCATTGCGGTGGGGGTTGTGGCCTTGGTTTTGTCTGGAATTATGCGCCTGCAACTCGGGTTTCCAGACACATTTTCCTTTATCCAACCCAGTGAGTATTATCAGTTTGTCACCATGCATGGCATGATCATGGTGATCTATCTTTTGACCGCACTGTTTCTGGGGGGGTTCGGTAACTATCTCATCCCGCTAATGGTCGGTGCGCGGGACATGGTCTTCCCATACCTGAACATGCTCAGTTATTGGGTTTATCTGCTGTCGGTGATCATACTGATGTCCAGTTTCTTTGTTACCGGTGGTCCAACCGGTGCTGGTTGGACGCTCTATCCACCACAGGCAATCATGTTCGGAACACCGGGAGCTGAATGGGGCATCATACTGATGTTGCTTTCCCTGTTTGTCTTTATCATCGCGTTCACGATGGGCGGTCTGAACTATGTGACGACTGTTCTCCAGGCCCGAACCAGGGGCATGACACTGATGCGTATGCCCTTGTCAGTTTGGGGTATTTTCACGGCTACAGTTTTGGGTCTTCTCGCTTTTCCCGCATTACTGGTCAGCGCCATCATGATGACCTTGGACCGAGTGCTTGGCACTAGCTTCTTTATGCCTGCAATGGTCTCCATGGGGGAGCAAACTAATTATGATGGCGGCAGTCCGGTTCTTTTCCAGCATCTGTTCTGGTTTTTCGGTCATCCGGAAGTTTATATTGTGGCGCTGCCCGCATTCGGTATCGTTTCAGACCTGTTGAGCACGCACGCAAGAAAGAATATCTTCGGCTATCGGATGATGGTCTGGGCTATTGTCGGTATTGGTGGATTAAGCTTTATCGTCTGGGCGCATCACATGTACGTGAGCGGCATGAACCCATACTTTGGTTTCTTTTTCGCCACCACGACGCTGATCATTGCAGTGCCAACCGCCATAAAGGTTTACAACTGGGTACTGACGTTATGGCGTGGAAATATTCATCTGAATACCCCGATGTTGTTCGCCATTGGATTTATTTTCACCTTCATACATGGCGGTTTAACCGGTATATTCCTGGGTAACGTTGTGGTCGATTTGCCCTTGTCAGATACCTACTTTGTCGTTGCCCACTTCCATATGGTGATGGGCGTGTCTCCAATATTAGTTGTCTTTGGTGCGATCTATCATTGGTATCCCAAAATCACCGGCAAGATGTTTGATGCCACGCTCGGGAAAGCTCATTTCTGGCTGACCTTCCTCGGCACCTATTCGATTTACCTGCCGATGCACTATCTTGGCTTTTTGGGGGTTCCCAGACGTTATTTCGCTTACGAAGGAATCGATTTTATTCCTCAATCAGCACTGGATTTAAACACGGCTATCACTATATCCGCACTATTTGTTGCCGTAGTACAAATTATTTTCTTCTATAACATGATATGGAGCCTGTTTAAGGGCAAGCAAGCTGGATCAAACCCTTGGGGTGCTACAACACTCGAATGGCAGACGCCAGATACTCCGCCTATTCACGGCAACTGGGGACCAGAATTGCCAGTAGTACATCGTTGGGCATATGACTATAGCGTGCCTGGCGCTGAGGAGGACTTTATTCCGCAAAACGTCCCGGAATCTGAAGTGGACAAGGCGGCGAGTTAACGATGATCACTATAGTCCTGTTTATTTTTGCGATGGTCGGCTTCGCTTATTGGTGGCTTTGGCGCCAGCGTGTCCTTGAGAAACCATGGGCCGAGGTGGGGCCAAAGGCAGATACGCGAGAAGAGATCGGCAGGATTTCATCGGCAGCCAAAACAGGCCTTATGTTTTTCCTCGCAGTCGTTACCAGCGTTTTCGCCTTGTTCATCAGTGCCTATTTTTTGCGCATGGAGTTGCCCGATTGGAGTCCGGTAATGAAACCAGAGGTGCTCTGGATTAATACCGGGCTTTTGGTTCTGGGTAGTGGCGCCATTCATTGGTGTTCAAAGGCAGCTGCTTCAAACAATCTTCGTGCGGTTCAGGTTTCACTCTTCGCGACCGGATTGTTCACTTTTACTTTTATTTATGGACAGTTAATGGCGTGGGGCCAGCTCAACGATGAGGGGTATTACCTCAATTCGAATCCAGCCAACGCGTTCTTTTATCTTTTCACCGGTTTGCACGCATTACACCTGCTGGGTGGTTTGTGGGTCTGGTCAAGAACAACACTGCGGGTATTGGCGGGTGTTGAGCTCGAGGAAGTTCGATTGAGCGTGGAACTCTGCAGGACCTATTGGCACTATCTGCTGGGTGTATGGATTGTATTATTTGGGATGCTGTTGTCCACATAGCGCTTCTCTAAAACAAGGGATTTCGATATGAGTGATATTGGGAGTACTACAGGTGCGGTATTAGCTGAGGGCATGCCTGGTATCGTCGATGATTGGTCGGCAGATAAAGAAGCATTCCACGTTCCCTGGGGAAAAGCCATGATGTGGATTTTCCTGCTCAGTGACACATTTATTTTCAGCTGCTTTTTGACGTCCTACATGAATGTCAGGATGTCGACAACGGTACCCTGGCCCAACCCGAGCGAAGTATTCGCGCTGACGATCTTTGGCAATCACATGCCATTGATTCTAATTGCCATCATGACTTTTATTCTGATTACCAGCAGCGGCACGATGGCGATGGCAGTGAACTTCGGCTATCGCAAAGATCGGGTTAAAACTGCGATATTGATGCTTGCTACAGCGGCATTTGGCGTAAGTTTTGTTGGAATGCAAGCGTTCGAGTGGACAAAATTGATTGAAGATGGTGTCCGTCCCTGGGGAAATCCCTTCGGAGCAGACCAATTTGGCGCCACCTTTTTTATGATCACCGGTTTTCACGGTCTGCATGTCACTGGGGGGGTGATTTATCTCAGCATTATCGCCTTCAAGGTTTATCGGGGAGACTATGACAAGTCAAACAATTACGAAGCAGTCGAGATAGCTGGCCTGTATTGGCATTTCGTTGACCTGGTCTGGGTCTTTATTTTCGCGTTCTTTTATCTTTGGTGACGTCTATGGAAGCAACAGCAGAAGGTCAACAGCACCCAATAAGCATCTACTTGAAGATTTGGATTCTATTGTTTGTGCTGAGTACTCTATCGTATTTGGTTGACGTCATGGGGTTTGAGAGCTACCTCAGATGGGGACTAATTCTTATCTTCATGTTTTTAAAAGCGGGATTCATCGTTGCGATCTTCATGCATATGGCCTGGGAGCGGCTTGCTCTGGCCTACGCGATACTTTGCCCACCGCTATGCCTCCTAGTGTTGATTGGTCTGATGGCAATCGAGGCGGAGTATACTTTTTTCACCCGTCTATTGTTCTTCTCGCAATAACGTTCGATGCCCAGCCAGGATCTGCAAGCGAACAGCGCTAACGACTTGTCCGCTAGTTTCTGGCGCGCTACCTGGAGCTTTGTAAACCGCGTGTAGTCCTGCTGAAGCGCCTTTGTGCAACCGTTGGAATGTTTCTCGCCACTGACTCGTTCGTCGCCTTTGACTTATTACTTTTCACTAATCTCGACGTAGCACTGGTCGCGGGTTCCGCAGCCAGCGTCATTAACATTATCGATGCACAAATCGACATCAATATGGCAAGAACCTCACGGCGGCCGATTGCTCAGGGTCGAGTGAGTGTCAAATCGGGCATCTTATTTTCGGCAGTCACTGGAATCGCTGGCATGTCGATTATTGCATTATTGGTCGATCCGCTGACTGCGTGGCTGAACCCGGATCCTGGATTGGTTACGGGATCGTCTACTCCGTTTCCTAAAACGCGCAACTCCGCAGAATATTGTTATTGGTGGGTTGTTCGGCGCAGCACCGCCATTGTTTGGTTGGACAGCCGTCACTAATCAGATTGATGCTGGCGGTGTATTACTCGTCATGATTATCTTCACATGGACCCCCCTCATTTCTGGGCCCTTGCGCTGGACCGTAAAGAAGAACATTCAAAGGTGAATATTCCCGTGTTGCCGGTTACACCTTGCTATTGGCGGGCGTGACGGTCATTCCTTATATGATTGGTATGAGCGGGATTATCTATCTGCTGAACGCGCTTGCACTCGGTTTCGCGTTTATTGTTTGGTCAATGCGCCTTCTTCTGGGACACGATGGAGCCGCCATGAAGACGTTCAGGTATTCAAATTTTTACCTGATGATGCTTTTTATCTGCCTTCTCATTGACCATGTTTACCTGGCCTATTCGTTTTAGCTCGATCGCGTTTTCTGCTGAGCACTACTGAACAGGTTTCGATCAATAAAAACGGCCAACCAACCTAGCGATGCCAATAACCAGTGAGGACTACCTACTTCCGTTGCTGCTTCAAGTAGTTTGGGGTGACCTTTGAGAACTCTAGACAGGCTGCTTTCCTGATTCGGGTCCAGGTCAACGAGGAAAACATGTTTGCCATCTTCAAGAGCTGATTCAAATCGTTTGAAATGATAGTTTGTTTTTTGCATACCAACGAAGCCGCCTTCCCAGGTGCAGAAACCCATCACAACGATGGACAGGAAAATATAGGGTGTCCAACCAATGGTAGCGTCGGCTAGGTCCAAGCCGTAAGTCACCCCCAACACCAGGCAGACACCGAGCAAACCGGCTACCGCACCCATGCAGGTGCAATGTACGACATCACGGGTAAAAATCGATTGAACGGCATGTAGATGTATGTGATTAGCGACGCCGACTGAGTCGTTGCTTAACACATGAATTCTGGGTCTATCTATCCCGGCATGTTCTAACTGGTCTTCCAGCATATCCAGGTCATCAAGATCATCACTAATAAAATAGTGCCTTAGCGTCTTCATATTATCTCCAATCTGGTCGAATTAACGAAATGGAGTGTCATACAACTAACTCATTCCATAAATCGTCAAGCTAACAACGGAATGATACTTCATACAACTGACACGTTAGCTAGAGTGTAACAGTGATAATTGATCGTTTACAACTCTTGGAACACTGCTAAATTCAGATTGAAAACAAGGAATTCCGACACCTTCCGGTGCCGGTTATCTAATTAGGATGGCACCCAACCGGTACACCAACCATTGCCGGCAACCAATCTGTTCTGAAAAAGAAGACACGGACCCCACTCATCGTTTGGTGCAGTATAGAATCGACAATTCGAGCACAACTGGTCTGCGCCTGCGACACCCATCTTGTCAACTCTCCCGCTTGCCAGTGAAGCGTCTTCCACATATTTCAACGCTTTGGCTGTCGGGTCATCTAGTGGCACTTTTTCAGCGGCCATCACTGGCCTGCTGATTAGAGGTATTAGCGCGAGGCCGCCGGTTGCTGCTAAAAATTTTCTTCTAGTTGTCATACTCTCGCTCCTTCCAAAAGACGTTATTTTACCCTAATACGGGTGACATATTCTCGGGAAATGTGCTTTATGAAGGACATGACCCTGTTGTGGTAAGGGGTAAGTAGGAATTGCGGGTGAAAGAAACCGCCAGAGCGACGGTTTCTTCGATATGGCTCCCCAACTTGGGCGCGAACCAGGGGCCCAATGATTAACAGTCATTGGCTCTACCAATTTAGCTATCGGGGAACATGTGCAGGCGTGCATTGGAAAGACAGGGCACATCACTACGACTACTATCAGCCAGAGGCCTATGTCCCTTCTTCTGATACCTACATTGAGAAAGATGCGGCCATCAATGAGCACATCGAGCCACCAAGAATACACGACGACGCTTCGAGTGGCAGCTGGTCACGCATTTCTAAACTACACTCGTCCTCACATGTAACGTGAAGAACAAGCAGGTCTGGCATGGGAGATGTGTGTGACATGGCTGGATAGCCAGATGCGAAGTGGTGTCTCTCTTAGTTCTTCGTGGACCTGACTTAGTCTACGAGTAACCAATCTATGGAGCTTCTTTTTTACGAAGAACAGATACGATATTCGAACTTGTGAACAGGCTCACTATGACAATAGCGGAGGCGAAGACGAACCACTGAATCGCATAGGATATATTGGCGTTGCTATTAGCAGTGACAGCTGTCCAGTGTCTAATCAAGACACCAGGCTGATCCTCGTTCAAGCGCACAGGGTAAGGGAATATATCTTCGCCAAGAATTTCGGATATGACATCCACATCCAGGCGACGGATCTGCACTGGCCAGGAGCTGGCATCAGGTCGTTCATCTGCTCCGGGTGAACTGGATTGCAGATGAATTTGGGCCGTGAGTTGGCGAGCTCCAACAACGAGTCCAAAATTTAGTTTTGCCCCTGAGGCAACCGTTATCCAGCCACGATCTACCAGAACGATTCGATTGCTGTTTTGCAATCGAAATGGGGTGATGACGCCAAATCCTAGTTGCCCGTTGTAAGATTGTGGCACCAAAAGAAAACTCTTGTCGTTGATGTATTCTCCCGCCAGTGTGACGTGCAGATTAGGAATGGTTCCGTCCCTCGTAATAATAATATCTTCTATATTGATGGCTTCTTTTTGTTGTTCTTGCTGCATTGCCGCCTGAAGCGCCATCTTTTCAGAGGCCCTGTCGAGCTGCCAGATGCCAAGTCGAATCAAACCCATAGCAGTCAGTACGATACCGGCGACGACGAACCAGTTAACTCGTATCAAAACGGGGCCTAGCTTCACTTCTGCTGTTGATTGCATTTACTTTATCATCCATTAGATTCGGTAACGTTAACACGATCAATTTCGACCAATGATCGAAAAGAACCCCAGTGACGATGTTTATTTGGCAAGTTGAGCCTACTTTGTCTGCATCGTTATGAGTCAACCGACTTCGTCATGGCCATGACTGGCAGGTCTCCTATCAACTCTAAAAGCTGTTGAAAGGTCGCTTCATTTGAGTGGCCGTCCGGGTGCCCCAGTTCTCAATCATTTGCTCATGCTTGTACAAGTAAAATCCTTGGGACAACAACATCATTGCTTCGTGTGATTGACCTAACTTGAGGCCATTTGCCTCTGAACGCCGGCTTTGTCCGAGAATATCTGATATTTGCTGTTTTAGTACCACCTCGCAGGAATGCATCTTAGCAAAGATAGGGGCAATTTGATTGACCTTCTGGAAGGCTTCCATAGGGTCTTTAGTGGCTAATGACTGCCTGATGATCTGGTTATTTCACCGCGGGTTGAGGTAGAAAATATCGTTTCTTCTGATGGTATAAGGAACTGATAACTTTCTCATTGTGTGACACCTTGTGTGACAAAGTGAATTCAATTGAAAGTTTTTGAGAAAATCCCCCATATTTAACAGGGCATTATCTTTTTATGGTGGAGGCGGCGAGAATTGAGAATGATCTCTAAGCGATTGATACCTAGCGAATATTTTGGTTAACAAGGCTGCTTTTGTTACGTCATTTGTTACAAAAATTTATAGCGAACTATTCAAACGTCAGGGCGTGTCGATTGCATACATGGGGTCTACGGATGGCAAGTCCGTCCTCAGCGTATTCGATACGAATGACGTGGACGAGTTCATGAGGATTTTCAATGATCCTGCGACTGCGGAAGCCATGGCAAACGATAAAATTACCGGTGGCGTTGAGCTGTTCGTGTTGGATGAATCTTTCAGCCCGTAATAGAGCTGGGTCAGCTGTCCAGAAGTCGCGAGAGGCGAGCTGATTCGATACTCAGGCTCTCGATCGAGAAGACCTGTTATAATTCTTATCCTTTGTCAGGCATGTGCTGAAAGGAAGGCTAGCATCGTCACATCATGTTGACGCAAGACCAGCAAAATACATTCCTCAAAGAAGGGCTCATCCGCTTGCCGGGTCTATTGCCTGTCGAGTATGTGAGTGCGAGTGCAGACCGACTTTTCGCAATTTGTAAAAAGAGCAAGTCTTTTAACAATGGCCAGTGGTTGTTGGACGATCTAAAAGCCGCAAGACAACTTAGAAAGCAGCTTGCTAACTCCAAAATAGGCTAGTCCTTAAGTGTCACTTTAGGTCGGTAATCTGCGCTGCCCTCGTGTTATTGCAGATTCTTGTACTGCTTGTCGTTCGCGTTATCCAGCTTCGTCTTGGACCCGTCTCTCCGTTGGGGTATCGGTTCGTTTGCCGCCAGCGCTTTGCCCAAAAGTTCTAAGCCAAGATACTTTGTCAAACTGGAGAAGATGTGGTTTAAAGTGCTTGTCTATTCGACAATTTTCAAAATTAAACTAACGAGTACCCGTGCGCGGTGATCAAAGTGGGTCAATAAGATACATCACGTGAATATCAAACCTTACCAGCAAGTTGTTACAAAGCACTTCTCCGGCACAAAACTAACGTCGATGGAAGTGCTAAGAGGAGGTGTATCGGCTGATACCCATCGCCTGGATCTGATGGATAGAGATGGGAACGAGCGAAGTGTTGTGATTCGCGAGCACGGTAAAAAGCACTCCGGGCATCCCGCAGAGATGGAGCATGATATTTTACAATCACTCTATGTATCGGGCGTCAGTGTGCCTCGTCCATTGGCTTTTGACACGAGCTGCACCGTTCTTAGCTATCCTTACGTGATCATTGCTTTTATTGATGGCAGTACAAGAATTCCCGATGGCGAAAAATCTCATTATATTGATGCGATGGCAGCTACCTTGGCATCGATTCATCAGGCAAATGTGCCAACGTTACCGGATGTTAGTCTGCGTACAGAGCCGCTCCCTGAACTGTTTGACTATCTGCCAGAAGGGGAGGAATGGGAGGGTCTGAGCCAATATCTGAGTGCGCGAAAAGTGAAACAATTTTCAGGAGAAGTAACCTTATTGCATGGAGACTTTTGGCCTGAGAATATACTTTGGCAAAATGGCGCAATTGCTGCCGTTCTCGATTGGGAAGATGCAGCAGTAGGCGACCCGCTATCGGATGTCGCTATTGCGAGGGTAGAGCTTCGTTATCTATTTGGTGCGCCAGCAATGACCCGTTTTTCTGCAGCGTATGCCAAATACAGAGCCATAGATGTTGAACGCCTTGCGCTGTGGCAGATCTACGTCGCAGCAGCCGCTCAAAAATACATGAACTTGTGGGGGCTTGCGCCCGCCAGTGAGTCTCACAAAAGGCAGCAGGCGCTGTTATCAATAAAGGAAGCGGGCCGCTTGTTATTGGCGCTTGATGCTAAGTAACTCACCTGTTCTTTTGCGTAGGTGCAGAAACGCGCCAGAGGGTGAGAAAAATTGTTGTTAAGTAGGAAGCCAAATTACGCCTGATTACCCTCGATCTCCTCTGCAACTTTATGTAAATCGGTATTAAAACCAGAGTTTAAATCTTCTATTAACAGACGAAGAATAGGCTGCCAGCATTGCTCTGCTTACGCCTTAAATTCATGAGCCGTTGAATTTGCGGCTCAGAAGTGGCTTCAATTTTTAGATTTACCTAGCCTTGGTTGAGCGGTCTTAGCTAGTTTGCCCGTCGCCAAAAGAGTCAGGTTGGGGGCTCTTTGCATTCAAGAGGTTTCCAGTGCCATGTTCGTGTACTTGTCAGCAAGCTGCTGGATGCCAGGGGATATTTTAACATCGTGCGGCGTATAATTTGGCAGGTAGATGCGCAACAAACCTGGCAGTAGATTGCCAACGCTGGCCGGCTGGACTCTGGCAAGTTTTTCTTCTCGGTCGATTGTTTTATCTATTTTTTGCTGAGGCCTTACTTCCAGCATGTATGCGGCCACGCGACGCATCCAATTACTAAAGTGCCACTGGGCCCAGACACCTACAAATAGACGATACAGATAATCTCCGAAAACGTGCTCATAGACATCGAAGGTGACCGTGCGGTGCTCAAGTTCTTCCACAAAATGCCATTCAACCATTTGCATAAATGGTGGTAGATCTTCACCAAAACCGTTCGGCTCCATCATGTGTTTGACCGCATTCATTGTCAGCGCTTCGAAACCCTCGGCATAAGCCAGATTGAATTTCAATGATTTGGTATTGGTAAACCGGTGGTAATCATCAGACAGCTCTTTCTCGAAAGATGCCAGTTCGGGGAAGCCAGCGAGTCTAACAGTATCATTGAATTTTTTGTGCATCTGGTAATGCTGAGCCTCCTGACGCACAAATTTGTCCAACCCCTCCGCAACAACAGGATCCGTCACATATTTTTCTGCTGCTTTCATTGACCTAATAAGATACGGCTCTAAGTGGGGTAGTAACAGTGAACCCGCAATAAAATTGAATGAACGTTTGTGGTCGCCTTCAACGAATACAGCATCGATATCAGAGGGGAACTCAAATGGCATTTTACGGACGGTAATCTCATTTAACATGGTCTTCCTCTCGATATATAAACTCTTAATTAGTATACTATTAAGTGAAATAATATGCATATTTGCAGGTTTTTTGCAATTTATTTGGAATTTCTATTATTATTAGAATCATAGTTAAGCTGAATTTGACTTTGATAGGGAGGCATTAGTGCCCAGATTTAACGGCCTGCTGTTTGATGCAGACAACCACTATTACGAAGGTCGGGACGCTTTTACTCGTCATGTGCCAAAACATATGCAGCCGCGGTGCGTACAATGGGTGACGATGGAAGACAGCAGGCAGTACCACTCTATCGCCGGTAAAGTCGATCGGTTCACTAACCCAACCTTCAACCCAGTTTCAAAACCAGGTGTGCTACGAGAACTATTTCGCGGCAACCCCAACAACGCAACCAGTGCCGAGTTGAGTCGCTCCTCACTCGAACCCATGCCGCCTGAATATATGGATCGGGATGCCCGCATCGCCAGGCTAAATGCGCAAGGTCTTGAGGCCGCATGGTTGTTTCCGACGCTGGCCATTCTCTACGAGGAACTGCTAAAAAAAGACGTGGATGCAGTATGTACTTTATACAGTGCGTTCAACCAATGGCTGGATGAAGACTGGGGTTTTAACTATGAGAATCGGTTGTTTTCTGCGCCTTATATCAGTCTTGCAAGTGTTAATCATGCGTGCGAAGAGCTCGAGAAGGCTCTGAAGAAAGACGCCCGTATACTCGTCATGCGACCCAGCGCGGTCTTTACTAAAGAAGGGCCACGTAATCCTGGACACAAGGTATTCGACCCATTCTGGTCAAGGGTCAACGAAGCGGGCATCACTGTCGTTGTGCACATTGGGCAGACGCGTCATGACAGCAACGGCTATGACGTCAAAAACCAGGATGTGCTTTCGATGGGTGCAAAACCCAGCGTTACAAACTTTCATCGGCCGCGCAATATTATGGATTTCCTCGCAAGCCTGGTGTTCGACAAACTATTTGAGAGATTCCCCAATGTACGCATCGCTTCAGTGGAAAATGGTTCCGAATTCCTCCCTGAAATGTTGAGGGCATTTGAGCATAGTGCCGAGCGAACACCGACATACTATCGGCTACATCCAATCGAATCATTCAAAGAGCACGTCTGGATCAACCCGTTCTGGGAAGATGACATTCGTGAAGTGATTGACCACATGGGTGAGGACAGGGTCATTGTCGGTTCTGACTGGCCGCACATGGAGGGTCTTGAGAGACCGCTGGACATTCTCGACGAGATTGAAGATCTCACGCTTACAACGCAACAAAAAATACTACACGACAACACCGTCGAGCTTAACAAGCGAATAGGAATTTGAAAATGCAAGGTGCAAACCAATGAGCGAACCTGCGCTCCTGAAAGAGCAACAAGATCATGTGTTAATCCTCCGCCTCAATCGACCTGAGAAAAAAAACGCCCTGTCGGGAGAGTTGACAAGCCACATAGTGGAAGCTGTTGAACAGGCGACTAAAGATGACTCCGTGCGCGTTATCGGCATCACAGGTAACGGCGACACTTTTTGCGCAGGTGCGGATTTGAGTAGACCAAAGAATAGCCGTCAAAGTGACAGTGCGGCTAACACGGTCGAGCGCGTGGTGAGGCTCGTCACAGGCATACGCATCGATTGTGAAAAGCCAGTGGTTTGCGGGGTCAACGGTCTCGCTATTGGTGCAGGACTGTCTCTTGCGATGTGTTGTGACATGCGTATTGCTAGCGACAAAGCAACCTTCCACCCGGGTTACGCCAGAGTGGGTACTTCTCCTGATTGTGGTCTCACTTGGACGCTGCCACAGGCGTTGGGACACGAGCAGGCAATGCGTTTTCTGCTGGAGATTGAATTTGTTAAAGCAACCAGGGCGCTGGAAATCGGCTTGGTTGGCGAGGTGGTTGCCGACGCACAATTCACCTGGTTTTTTGAAGATTATTGCCACCGAATTGCCGCTATCGCTCCGCTTGCTGCACAGCAAACGAAAAAGCAGGTCGCGCGCATTGGCCTGCCTGACAACCTGGAACAACTGGTACGTGATGAACTTCGCTACACCGGTCGTGGCCTAGCAAGCGATGATGGCAAAGAAGCGGTTCGTGCAATCTTCGAAAAGCGGCAACCCAAATTTACTGGCAACTAACCTTCTGCTGAATTGTGTTTACCCCTGATCATCGATTCAACTGGGGTAATTTCATGTTGAAAGACCCAAAGAAAAATTAACCCATTGGAAAAAGAAAGCAAAAAACTGGAGCAGACTAATGACGGAAAACTCAACGAGGATCGATGTACTGATACGTGGAGGCACGCTGGTTGATGGCACAGGCTCACGACCCGTGTCGGGAGACGTTGCGATTGCAGGAAACAAAATCGTTGAGGTAGGTGGCAAAATCGAGGCGTCAGGCGCTGAGGTTATCGACGCAGACGGCGCCGTTGTAGCTCCGGGCTGGGTCGATATTCACACGCACTATGATGGCCAGGTCGCCTGGGACGACACCCTGGACCCCTCATTCAGTAACGGCGTCACAACTTTTGTCATGGGAAATTGCGGTGTTGGTTTTGCCCCTTACCGCGACGGTGACGAACAAGCCCTGATGGATGTCATGGAAGGCGTTGAGGATATCCCGGGTACAGCTTTGGCCGAAGGTGTGCCCTGGGGTGCGTGGAACACGTTTGAGCAATATCTGGATTACATTGGCGAACGAAGTTACTCCATGGATTTTGGTGCCCAGCTACCACACAGCGCGCTGCGATTGCAGGTAATGGGCGAGCGCGCGATGAATCACGAGGATGCAACAGCCGAGGATATCGCGAAGATGCGGCTCATGGCTGAATCGGCTGCACGTGCAGGGGCACTTGGGTTTTCGACATCGCGCACCATCTTTCACCGCAGCATTGATGGCGCGGCTATTCCTGGCACCTATGCCAGTGCTGAAGAGCTCATCGCAATTGCACAAGGCATCGCTAAGGGTGGTGGGGCCGTTATCGAAGCAATATCATCTTCCTCCATTGGTGACATGACAATTTTTGGCGGCGAGCGCTTCACTGCCGAACAGGAAATGGATATGTTGGCAACACTTTCAAAGAAGAGCGGGTTACCGGTGACCTTCACAACCATCCAGACACCAGATCATCCCGATGACTGGCGAAAGGTCTTGCAGTTTGCCAGTCAGCAAAACACCAAGGGCGCTTGCCTGCGTCCACAAGTTGCGTCACGACAAATCGGTTTACTGTCTGGCCTCGGGGGCTATCACGGGTTTATGAATCGCGGAGTCTACATAGACGAACTCGCTTCATTGCCTTTGGCTGAGCGAGTTGAGCGCATGCGTGATCCCGAAATGAAGCGCAAGGTTTTGGCGGATGTTGATCGTCAGGTCAAGGATGCTGGATCGATGGCAGCTCTGGCCAACGTCTTTTTATTCAATGCAGCGAACCTCTACCCACTGTCTGATGGGTTTGATTATGAGCCCAAAGTTGAAGATTCACTTGGCGGCCGTGCTTCGCGAACAGGTAAACCTATTGACGACGTGCTTTATGACTATCTGATTGAAAACGGGGGCACCGGTTTTGCGGCAATACTGAGTGCTAACTACCGGGATGGAAATCTCAATGTTGTGCGTGAAATGCTAGCTCATCCTGAAACTGTCACCGGGTTAGCCGATGCAGGTGCCCACGTACACCTTATCGCGGATGGATCAATGCCAACAACACAGCTTAAACATTGGGCTGGAGGGCGTACACGCGGGGAAGGCCTGCCGATCGAGTTCATCGTCGAAAAGCAAACGCGTCGCAATGCATTGCTCTACGGGCTCAAGGACCGCGGGGCATTGCAGGCTGGCATGCGCGCCGACATCAATGTTATCGACATGAATGCGCTATCTGTCGATATGCCCGTTTCTCATGCTGACTTACCAGCCGGTGGCGCACGGTTGCTACAGAAGATTTCCGGGTATGAAGCCACACTGTTGAATGGCGTTATCACTCGCCGCCGGGATCAGGACACGGGTGCTCGGCCGGGGCGTCTGGTACGTGGGGGAAGCCGTTTATGATGGCGTCGATCAGATAACCGACAGGCCAGCTTGTCAGGTTATCCAGGACACTGGCATTTCCAGCAACTCGGGCGCGTGCTTCTCCCAATAGCGTTTTGCTGCGCTGTGCATCCGCTGTGACATCAAACGTGCTGCTTCGGATTCCCCTGCTTCAATTGCATCCAAAATGAGTCTTGAATTCTTTGCATGTGCGCGCCGATGGTCCAGGTCGAATACGATGCCAGAGTGTTGAGACATCCGGTGTAAAGCGTTAACGAGAAAACCAAGCACGAGATTCTTTGATGCTGTAGCAATCAGTTCATAGAAACGTCGGGCTTCGCGTGTGTGTTCGTCAGGGTCGCTGACAGCTTCTTTCAGGCGTTCAACACAGTTTCGCAGATTAACCAGATCCTGATGGTCTGCATTCTCTGCCGCCTCTGCAACGAGTGAAGAATAGACGGACCTTCTCGCATCGAGAACTGTTTTAAAAGAAGCATTTGCAAACTGCAGCTGAAGCGAGATTGCGCTGGTCAAGTTGTCTATGTCAGGCACACTCACAACCGGACCTCCGCCAGGACCAGCTTTAATCCTCAGCGTTCCCTGAAGCTCGAGAAACCTCAAGGCCTCTCTAACGGTAGCGCGAGAAACGCCGAACTTCTGAATCATTACATGCTCAGGGTCAAGTTTTGTTCCCGGTCGTAAAGCTCGTTCCTGGATATCTCCCACGATATCTCTTGCAATCTTTATTGCAGCCCTTTCGTTGGCGGGAGCTGTATCTTGCATCGTATATTTGTTGACCCTTGCTGATTCAATATGGTCTGGTCGAACATAATTCGCCATACAACATTATTGTCTTATGTAAACTTTCGGCGCTCATTATGCCACCAATTCAATCGGATTGTTTTCTCTTTTCCGGTAGCGGCTACTCGTCTTGGTCAGGCTCTCGATAGCTGTTACCAAATTTCTCTTCACGCCACTTAAGGGCTTCTTTAAGGCCATCCTGTTGAGCCCTGCGCATAAATTCATCACCACCTTCTCCATTCTCTGATCTGCGAGCATAGAGCCCTTGTTCTCGAAAGCTCGAAAGTGCGAGGAGGTCAACACTGGCAGCAATACCGGTTTTGAAGCCCATGACTTCGAACTGGCGGTTGATGCTTCGCTTGGTCATCATAATCAGGTCAGTGGGGGTCAGCGCAATCAGGTTTGCGAGTTCTTCAGTGCGTTCTTCGAGCTTCTCTTCAGGCACTGATTCCGATGCCCATTGGCATTGCACGGCCTCAAGACCGCTCATGGGCTCTGAGGTAAACATATAGTATTTCGCTTTAGTCATGCCGACTAACCATGGGATGTATTGCAGGTTACCAGGTGACCAGTTGCGACCAACGGGCCAGCCGATTTTTGCATCATCAGCAACAACTCTCAGATCGCAGAAGCCTGCAAGCTCGGAACCACCGGCAAGACAAGCGCCTTGAATTTGCGCAATGACTGGCTTTTGCAGATCGAATAGGGTCATATAAACCCGTGCATGCTCAAGATCGTAGGACTGCCAGAGCCTATCGCGCTTGGGATTGATATAGCCGCCTGGTGGCATGTTTCGCTGTCGTTCACCTTTCTTCACCGGCGTAATATCGTAACCAGCACAAAAACTTGGTCCTTGGCCTTTGATGATTATCACGCGAATTTCATCATCGAGTTCAAGTAGCTTCGCTGCCATTTCTATTTGCAAAAGCCGTTCATAACCTAACGGGTTTCGCTTCTCTGGCGAGTTGAGCACGATTCTACCGATTGGCGCATCGCGCTCGATTTCGATGAGATCAAATTCCGGCATCTCTACGTTTTCCCTGCGATAGGGCGGTGACCATTTTACCGTGCGATGGTCTGATTTTTTCTTGTCATCCGATGATCCGCTCATTTTTTAATCCTTATGTTTTTGTTGTTAGGAATTTGGTTCGATATTCAGTCTGGCTAATTCCGCCATCAGGCGCAGAGCTTCTTCGTTTCCGCTCACGGTGAGTCCAGTGATACCGCTGTCTTCCCAGTCCCTGAAGCGTTTTTGAATTCTTGTTCTATCGCCAATAAGTGCACCCTGATCAACAAACTCGTCCGGTACAGCTTCAATCGCTTCGCGTTTGTTTTTTGCCAGATACAATTCCTGTATGCGTTCCGCGGCATCACCGAAGCCCCTGCGGATCATCATTTCCTTGTGAAAATTTTTCGTTTTGTGACCCATGCCTCCGACGTAGAGTGCAATGTTTGGTTTAAGGCGGTTCATTGATGTCTTCACGTCGTCTGTTACGATAACTGCAGCACCGCCCTGTATCTCAAACTGTGATCTGTTCTTGTCTGCCTTTTTCAGGCCCTCTTCTATCCAGGGCTCATAGACTTTGCACGTTTCGGGAACCAAGCCGAGCGGCAACCAGCCGTCAGCTATCTCAGCTGTCATCCTGACCGTTGATTCCATACCTGTGCCAAGCCAGATAGGGATGGGGTTCATGTGCAAGATGGATTTCAAGGGCTTGCCAACGCCGAGGCTGCCGTTACCCATATAAGGCAGGGATATCTCTTTGCCTTCGTGTGTCACAGGTTCTTCACGCGCAAAAATCTTCTGCATGATAGTCACGTAGTCTTTTAGCCTGTAGTAAGGGCGACCCCAGGGTTGACCGTACCAGCCCTCGACAATCTGCGGACCCGATACCCCAATGCCACAAATCACGCGATTGCCTCCCGCTAGTGCATCGATTGTCGCGACAGTCATTGCAGCATTAGCGGGGGTTCTTCCCGCCAATTGTATGACGCCGGTGCCTAGCTTGATGCGCTCGGTTTTTGCTGCGAGATAAGCGAGCGGCGATAAAGCATCGGAACCGTAGGCTTCAGCGGTCCATACGGAGTCATAGCCCAGTCTCTCTGCCAGTTGAACCTTCTCAACAGGCAATCTCATCTCACCGCCTGAATAGCCAATACTTAATCCAAGCTTCATATAATTCTCCCTTCGGTTTTCCTATACAGCTTGACGTCGATTCAACGCAGCTGCATTGTCATGCAAGAACAGCTTCTCGTGATCCGAATCAACACCATCAAGCTCGTCAAAGATGTTCTGCGGATGCTCTAGGCCTTCCATATGAGGCCAGTCTGACCCGAAAAGCACGCGGTCTGCTCCCATATGTTTGATCACATCTGAGATCTTGTCTTCCCAAAAAGGATTGATCCACACATGTCGCCGGAACAATTCACCAGGGTCCTGATCATAGTATTTTGGCATCTTGATTTTTGAGTGTTCCAGTTTGACAAAAAGATCAGCCAAAAATGCAGAGCCGTTTTCAACTGAAGCAATGCGCAGGTTAGGAAAACGCTCAAAAAGCTTGTCATAGGCGAGTGTTAACAGAAAATCGTAGATAGCGCGTTCGCCAATCAGACCAGCTACTGTGGGTTTGCGTCCACCGCCAAGTGCTTGCAGCGCAGCATTCCCACCGTAACCATTTGCTGAATAGTTATTCGCACCAACATGCGCAACGACGGTAATCCCGGCTTCGTTGACTCTTGCCCAAAAAGGATCAAAGCGTTCATCTGATGCAGCAAAATAACCATCACGCGTACAGACAGCAGAAGGTCGCATCACCAATACACGGGCATCCCGTTCCAACGCCCACTCCAATTCGCGACACGCAAAGTCCACATCTGCAAGAGTGATGTAGGGCGCAGCAAACAGTTTGTCTTTGTAGTTGAACCCCCAGTCATCATCGAGCCAGCGGTTGAAGCCTTCAAACAGGGTGCACATCGCATCGATATCGTGAACCATGGGCTGTTCATACAGAATTCCAGCAGTTGGGAACAACCATGCACCCTCGAGACCCTGTTCCTTGATTCTTTCGACTCTCGCATCCCGGTCCATATATTCAGGTGGCATTGGCTCCAGTGAACCATGGGTCAGTTCAACGAATGTTTTACCCCTTGGGTTACCGTGATAGTACTCGCGAAGAACGCCAGGTTTTGAAACTGGGTTGAAGGTCGGGTTACCTACGGAATGATTAATCTTACCGGCGACCAGATGATGTCTTTTACCGTCCTTCATTTCAATCCACTGGACACAGCGACGCTGCATGCGGACCGGCACGTAGCGAGTAAAAGCGTCTTCTGCTTCGTAGTAGTGATTGTCAGCATCAAACATTAATCCATCATATTTTTTTCTGGTATTCATTTTGACCTTCGGAATTAGGGTTTGTTAACTAGTATCATGTTTATTGCTGAAAATGTAAACTCGCTCGGGCCATTTCTTGTAAGACAGACCGCTGCTTGATGCTTAAAAGAGGAATTTCCCGCCATATTTGCGGAATTTTTATAATTCGATATAGAGGAGAGTATCCGGAATTCTGAGCGTACAGATTGAAATTGTTAAAGTAGTTGCGATATATTAGTATCATAGTTATATGCTGACAGAGAGTCCTCTGTCGTTGATGAACCGGACTAAACAGGAGTCGTGTCATGTACCCAGGACACTGGTCGAAAGTATTTCCCAACAAGCCTGCGGTCGTGCACGCCTCGACGGGTGAATCTGTGACATACCAACAACTCGATGACAGATCAAATCAGTTGGCGCAGTTAATGTGGTATCAGGGCTTACGAAAAGGCGATCACATATCCATTTTCATGGAGAATAATCTCGCGTTTTTTGAAGTCGTCTGGGCTGCGCTACGTTCCGGATTGTACCTGTCTACGGTGAACCAGTATCTGACTGAGGACGAAGCTGCTTACATTGTCGACAACTCGGACTCGCAGGTTCTGGTCAGTTCAAACCAGCTCTCGGCAGTAGCCGCCAAACTTCCCGCGCGTTGTCCCGCTGTTAAACGCTGGTTTATGGTGGATGGGGCAGTCGAGGGGTACGAAGACTATAGCGAATCGATCTCGGTACACCCGGCCAAAAACTTGGATGAAGAACCGGCAGGAACCTTCATGTTGTATAGTTCCGGCACCACTGGCCGGCCCAAGGGTATTCTCAAACCGCTACCTTCATCATTAATTTCAGACGACAGCGGCGTGCTTGGAGGCTTGCAAAAGAGCCTCTGGGGTTTCGATCAAAATACGGTCTATCTTTCGCCTGCGCCACTCTATCATTCGGCACCGGTCGGGTTCTGCACGGGCGTGCAGGCACTGGGCGGCACAGTGATCATGCTACCCAAATTCAACGAACTGCAGGCCCTGCAGGCAATTCAGGACCATCAGGTAACTCATAGCCAGTGGGTACCGACCATGTTTAGCCGCATGTTGAAGATTGATGAAGCAGAACGGAAAGTTTTTGACTTATCGTCCTTGAAGGTCGCCGTTCATGCGGCAGCACCCTGTCCTCGTGAGGTAAAACAGAAAATGCTTGATTGGTGGGGGCCGATTATCTACGAGTACTACGCTGGCACTGAGGGTAACGGTTTTACTCATGTGACCCCCGAAGCTTGGCTGGCTAAACCGGGTACCGTCGGTCAGTCCATTCTCGGCACGATTCACATTTGTGATGAGGAAGGTAACGAACTCCCCAACGGTGAACCAGGTCTGGTTTACTTTGAATTGCCCCAGTTGCCGTTTAGCTATCTTAACGACGAGGGTAAGACGAAAGATGTACAACACCCAGAGCATGCCAACTGGAGCGCGTTGGGTGATGTTGGATATGTAGATAACGATGGATTTCTTTACCTGACCGACAGAGCCACCTTCATGATCATCTCCGGTGGGGTCAACATCTACCCGCAGGAAATCGAAGACGCACTAACCATGCATCCAAAAATCGCAGATATCGCCGTGTTTGGAGTGCCAAACGAAGAAATGGGTGAAGAAGTAAAGGCAGTCGTGCAACCAGCAGAGGGCATCGAGCCAAGTGATGCTTTGGCAGCAGAACTGATGGCGTATGTTCGCGAGTACGTTGCGCACTACAAGTGCCCAAGGAGCATTGATTTCGAAGCCGAGCTACCGCGGCTGCCGACCGGCAAGTTGTACAAGCGATTACTCAAGGATCGATATTGGGGGAAAAAGAACACCCGTATTGTATGACGAAATATTGTATAACGACACCTTACGGTCAGACATGGTCGAGAACGCATCAAGAATAAGATGCGCTAACGAATAACACTGGAACGATTTAGAAAAGGGAAGCAGCCAACATGAGCGAACAAAATCAGAATTTTCGAGCTGGCGTCAAAGACTGGATAAAAGATAATTTCCCAAGCACTCTGAAAGGGCAGAATCCGGCAACGGTTGGCTATGCCGCAGCACTTGAAGACGATCATGACCTCTGGCGTCAGAGACTCGCAGAAAAAGGTTGGGGCGCGCCAACCTGGCCCAAAGAATATGGCGGAGCGGGTTTAGGCCAGCGGGAAGAACGCACCATTAATGACGAGCTATCCAACGCCGATGCGTTTAACCCAATTCCTGGTATCGCACTGATGGGCGTGACCATGGTGGGGCCAACCATCTTGGACTACGGCACTGAGGAACAAAAAATCCGGCACCTCATTCCCATCGCTCGCGGTGAGGTAAAATGGTGCCTCGGGTTGTCAGAGCCCGGCGCTGGATCAGATCTTGCGTCACTGCGCACCCGCGCCGTCGATGACGGCGATCATTACGTGGTCAATGGTTCAAAAATCTGGACCTCGGGCGCACATCAATCCCAGTGGTGTGGTGCGGTAGTGAGAACTGACCCGGATGCAAAAAAGAGAAATGGCATTAGCTTTGTCATGCTGCCGATGGACCAGGAGGGTGTCGACCCCCAGCCGATTAAACTCATTTCAGGTGCATCGGCATTCTGCGAGACATTCTTCAATGACGCCATCGCTGAAAAGTCAGATCTTCTGGGTCCGCTCAACGAAGGCTGGAGTGTCGTTAAGCGCCTGTTGCAACATGAAAGGCAAAGCCAGATTGGCGCCCGAACGGCTGGGTTTAGGTCCGAGCCAATGCAAGACCTCGCCAAGCGCTATATCGGTGTCGACGGCGATGGCAAACTCAATGACGGTGATCTCCGGCAACGGTTGACCAAGCACTTGATAGATCGTCAGGCGCATTCACTTACACTCGCTCGAATTGCTGCAGAAGCAAAAGGTAAAGTTGAGGTTTCTGCTGCTGCCTCAATCCTAAAAAATTCAGCGACAAACGTTTCTCAGACTCGTGCTGACCTCACACTTGAGATCATGGGCGACCAGGGTCTCGGCTGGGAAGGCGATACTTTTGACGCGAAAGAGTTGGAAACAGTGAGAGCTTGGCTTTACGGCATGGCATCTTCCATTGCCGGGGGATCTTTCGAAGTTCAATACAACATCATTTCCAAAAACATTTTGGGATTACCCGAAACGACCCAGCAAGGCTGAGCAAGTTTCACAACTGAGCAGTGGGAGTAACAACATTGGCAGCACTGACTGATGAACAAACACTAATGCGTGACCAGGCAAAAATCTGGGCAAGCAAACAAGCACCAGTGAACAAGTTTCGCGCCATGCGCGACAGCTGCATTGAACAACGCTTTGATGCGCAAACCTGGTCGGAAATCATCGAGATGGGATGGACCGGTATCCTAGTCCCAGAAGAATATGGCGGGTCTGATCTGGACTACCTGGCTTTTGGCATCGTGTTGGAGGAACTTGGGCGTCACCTTACAGCATCACCGCTCTTTGCCTCGGCTCTAGTCGGCGCAACGGCGCTTAACATTGCTGGTAGCGGTACGCAGAAACAGACCTTTCTACCCAAAATAGTTGACGGCAGTGAAATTCTGACACTGGCTATTGATGAATCGAACCAACATGCACCCGCCGATATCTCACTAAAAGCTCAGGCCACCGACGCGGGATACAGACTTAACGGAAAAAAAGGCTTTGTGCTGGAAGGTATGGCTGCCACAACGTTTGTTGTTGCCACCAGAACAAGTGGTGAAAAAGGAGATACTAACGGGATTACACTGTTTTTGATTCCTGCAGATTCTCCAGGGCTCAAGCGCGAGTTAATCTCGACAATGGACAGTCGTGGCTACGCCAACATCTCCTTCGAGGGTGTAGAAGTTCCAGCCGACGCTGTTTTGGGTGTCCTTGATCAGGGTTGGGAGCCCCTAGATGCCATTCTCGATCGAGCACGAGCCGGTCTCGGTGCAGAAATGCTGGGCTGCGCTGCGCAAGCCTTCGATATGACGTTGGAGTATTTGAAAACGCGTGAGCAATTTGGAGAGGTCATTGGATCTTTTCAGGCGCTTGGCCATCGAGCCGCAGCCTTGTTCACAGGGCTCGAACTTGCTCGTTCATGTGCCGAGGCTGCGTTGCAAGCCATCGATGAAGAAGCGCACAACATCCCGCAGATGTGCTCACTCTCAAAATCACGTTTGAGCGATTATCTGCATGAAATGTCGACGCAGTTAATCCAGATTCATGGCGGTATAGGTATGACCGACGAATTTGATGCAGGTTTCTATCTCAAACGAGCAAGAGCTTTGGAAGGGCGTTATGGCAATGCAGGCTTTCACCGCGATAGGTATGCATCAGCACTCGGATATTGAAATGCAATACTTTCCGACCACGGCCTTTCCTATCCAGGGCAGGCTGTGAAGCAAATAATCCTCAAGAACAATCAGCTGAGGTTTTCTGCGTTTGAAGACGGAAGTGGTCCGTTGGTGCTGTGTTTGCATGGCTTTCCGGACAACTATCACTCCTACGACCAACAAATACCGACGCTCGTTGATGCTGGTTATCGTGTCGTCGTACCAATGATGCGAGGTTATGAGCTGCAGTCGCAGCCTGCTGATGGTGACTATCACCTCAATCATATGGTGGAAGACGTACTTACTTGGGTTGATCAACTCGGCGAAGAGAAAGTCCATCTAGTCGGACATGATTGGGGAGCTGTGATTGGTTACCTGACGGCAAATACCGTTCCTGACCGCCTGCTCTCGCTAACCACCTTTGCCATTCCTCCCTTACAAGGCCTGTCTGTTGCGATTCGTAAAAATCCAAGGCAAATTCTCCTATCCTGGTACACAATGTTTTTTCAATTGCGAGGCTTATCGGATTGGTGGGTGGAGCGATCAGACTGGAAATTCATCGAGAAGCTCTGGCACGACTGGTCTCCAACCTGGGATATCCCCGAACGGACTCTGGAGTCCATCAAACAAACGTTCAGGCAACCAGGAGTGAAAGAAGCAGCTTTGACTTACTATAGGCACAGTTTTGACAGCAGCAGTGCTCAAGCTAAAAACATCAAAAACACGATGGCGCTGAAGACACTCACACCAACTCTAGCAATAGGGGGCTGGGACGATGGCTGCATGTCGGCCAAACTATACGATTCGGCTGCGCGCCCTGATGATTTTCCTGGAGGACTTAGCGTGGAGAGAATAAGAGGAGCAGGCCATTTTTTACATCAAGAAGCACCCGAGAAAGCAAACAAGCTGTTGCTTGCGTGGCTCAAAAAGTACGACCTATAGTGTCCAATAATTTTATCTGACGGCGGAAATTGAGAATGATCTCTTAGTGGTCGATGAGTAATGACTAATTGGGTTAATAAATTTGCTTTTGTTACGGCCTTTGTTACAAAAATTTACTGTTTAATTAAAGTCATTTATACCGCTTAAAATTCCGGCAAATCGGCCCACAAAAAATGATCGCCCCTACCGTCTGTAGGCTTGTAGGTCAGTCGCCACAAAGCCACTAACTATTTTTGTCAAAAAGCTACCACCCTGACTTGCTGATTTGAGAAAAAGCCTGATCAAGATACTTTGGCAATCTGGGAAAAATGTGGTTTAACGTGCTTATCAACCTTTTGCATCATAAAGCAGGGTATATTGATCTTCGCTCGCCAGAATCAAGAAC